>Ga0155080_139_pt1 | contig 177707 bp, 167 predicted proteins | sample RifCSPhighO2_01_FD_106048 | JGI IMG/M metagenome (GOLD analysis project Ga0155080, IMG submission 106048) | Phenylobacterium sp. RIFCSPHIGHO2_01_FULL_69_31 | reverse complement strand
CCCTCCCCCGCTGTGCGGGGGAGGAGCTATCGGCTCACATCTCTTTACGGAGGGGGGCGAGGTCGGGGAAGTTGGCCTCGCGCTTTTCGGCCTTGGCCTTGAAGGCTTCGGCCATGTGGGGGCCCGAGAACATGCTGGTCTGCCAGACGGCGATGTAGTCCAGGCCGTCCTTGATGGTGTGGTCGCGGGCGTAGTTGATCATCACCTTCGAGCCGGTCACCGCCAGCGGCGCCTTGGACGCGATCTCCCGCGCGGTGGCCAGGGCGTGGTCGACCACTTGCTCGTGGGTGTCGAACACCTCGTTCACCAGCCCGATCTCGCGCGCCCGCTGCGCCGGCAAGCGGCGGCCGGTGTAGGCCAGTTCGCGCACCCAGCCTTCGGGGATCAGCTTGCAGAGGCGGGGGAAGGTGCCGACGTCGGCGGTCATGCCGATGTTGATCTCCTGGATCACGAAGAAGGCGTCGGCCGTGCAGTAACGGATGTCGCAGGCGCTGGTCATGTCCACCGCCCCGCCGACGCAGCCGCCCTGGATCGCGGCGATCACCGGCATGCGGGCCTCGTCCAGGCAGGAGAAGGCGTCCTGCAGCATCTTCACGTGGTAGCGCATGGCCTCGGCGTTGATCGCGCTGTCCGGCGCCGCGGCCGAGGCGGTGGACCCGCCGCCGCCGAACACGGCCAGGTCCATCCCGGCGCAGAAGTGCTTGCCGGTCGACGAGATCACGATGCAGCGGGCGCGGGCGTTCTCGTCGATGTCGCGCACAATTTGCGGCAGCTCGTTCCAGAAGGCGCGGACCATGGTGTTCATGGCCTCGGGGCGCTTCAGGCGGATGTGGGCGACGTGGTTCTCGATGGTGACGTCGAAACAGGTCCAGTCGGTGGTGGTGATGTCGATGGCGGCCGGCGCGTTCATGGCGTCCTCCCTTGGCTGCCCGATCATCGCGCGACGACGCTGGGGAAGGCCAGGGCCTCGTTTACAGCGTAGAGGGGGCGAGGTTCTCGACCTGGAAGTCGGCCGCCTCGAGCATCCGCTCCACCACGATGGAGCGGTGGCAGCCGCGGTGGTCGGCCTCGTAGCAGAGGAGGGCCGCCTTGCGTTCCTTGGCGATCTCGACGGCCTGGGCGAGCTGGAGCTGGGCCGCGGGCTCGGCCAGGTGAGCCTCGAAGATCTGGCGCATCTCGGCGGTCCGGCCCTTGCGCGCGGCCATCCGCCCCTCCTTGGGCGTGCCCAGGGCGCGCAAGTGGACATATTCGATGCCCGCGTCCTGCAGGCTGGACGACAGTAGGCCCTTGGAAAAGCCGGCGCGGCGCGAGGCGGCCACGGCGCGTACGTCGATCAGCACCTCGACGCCCGCGGCCTTCAGCGCGTCGATCACCTTCGCCTGAGGGGCGGATTCGTAGCCGATGGTGGCGAGCGGAAAGGCCATGTCACTCGGGTTCCGGGCGGGTGTGCGCCTCGATCAACGCCTGGGCCGCCCCCTTGGCTGCGGCGGCGGGGCCATCCGGCCCGAAGAGCTGGCTGGACACATAGACGCCCTCGATCAGCAGCAGCAGCGCGTCGGCCAGCTTCTTGGGCTTCCGGGCGTCCATGGCCTTGGTCATTTGGCGCAGGCGCTCGCGCAGGCCCTGCTTGTGCTCCACCGAGACCAGCCGGCCCGGATGGTCGGCGGCGGGATATTCGACCGCCGCGTTGGTGAGCGCGCAGCCGCGGTAGCCGGGCCGGGTCGCCCGCTCGCCCAGTTCGTCGAAGAAGGCCAGGATCTGCGCCTTCGGATCGCCGGGATGCTTGCCGGCGGCGGCCTCGAAATAGGTCCAGAAGCCTTCACCCTGGCCCTCGAGATAGGCGGCGATGAGATGATCCTTTGAGGGAAACGCCCGGTAGAGTGTCGGCTTGGTGGCCCCCGCGCGCGAGACGATCTCGTCCACGCCGATGGCCCTGGTGCCTTCGCGGTAGAAGAGTTCGCCCGCGGTGGTCAGGATGCGCTCGGCGGCCTTGGGCTCGCGCGGCGCGTCCTTGGCGGGCTTCGGCTTCGCAGCCTTGGGTGTGGAGGGCTGGGTCATGACGAGCCTTGACAACGTTACAGACCGGTACGTATTGGAAGTGGTCTCGAATTTTCCGTACCGGTCAGTTACATGAACATAGCACGCCGCCGGCCCTTCGGCCAGAACTACGCCTGGGTCGTGGCTGCGGTCACGTTCTTGAGCCTGCTGGCGGCGGCCGGCCTGCGCTCTGCGCCCGGCGTGCTGCTGACGCCGCTGCACGACGCCTTCGGCTGGGAGCGGGCCGAGCTCTCGGCCGCCGCGGCCATCGGCATCTTCCTCTACGGCCTGATCGGCCCGTTCGCCGCCGCCCTCATGCAGACTTTGGGCGTCAAGCGCACCCTTCTGGGCGGCCTCATCCTGATGAGCGGCTCCACCGCCCTCAGCCTCTTCATGAGCGAGCCCTGGCACTATCTGCTGACCTGGGGCGTGCTGTCGGGCTTCGGCAGCGGCGCGGTGGCCCTGGCCATGGGCGCCACGGTGGTGAACCGCTGGTTCGTCGCCCGGCGCGGCCTGGTGATGGGCCTGCTCAGCGCCTCGACGGCCACCGGCTCGCTGATCTTCCTGCCCGGCATGGCGGCCCTGGCCGAGAGCGGCGGTTGGCGGCCCGTGGTGATCGCCGTGTCGCTGGCGGCGGCGGCGCTGGTCCCGCTGGTGCTGTTCCTCATGCCGGAACGCCCGTCCGACATCGGCCAGCCGGCCTATGGCGCCACTGAGATCGAGCCGGCCCCGCCGCGCGGGCGGCCGGGGGATGCGGTGATGCTGGCGCTGTCGGTGCTGTTGAAGGCGGGCCGCAATCCGGCCTTCTGGCTGCTGTTCGCCACCTTCTTCGTCTGCGGCTTCACCACCAACGGCCTCGTCGGCACGCACCTGATCTCGTTCTGCGGCGACCGTGGCCTGGCCCTGGTGCAGGCCGGCGCGCTGCTGGCCGCCATGGGCGCGTTCGACATCGTGGGCACCACCGCCTCGGGATGGCTCACCGATCGCTACGATCCGCGCAAGCTGCTGTTCGTCTACTACGGCCTGCGCGGCCTTTCGCTTATGGCGCTTCCGTTCCTCCAGTTCGACGTGGTCAGCCTGTCGATCTTCGCCGTGTTCTACGGCCTGGACTGGCTGGCCACCGTGCCGCCCACGGTGCGGCTGGCGACCGAGAGCTTCGGCGAGCGCGAGGGGCCCATCGTCTTCGGCTGGATCGCCTTCGGCCACCAGGTGGGCGCCGCGACGGCGGCATTCGGCGCCGGCGCGTTGCGCGACGTCCAGGGCAGCTACGCCGCCGCCTTCGTCATCGCGGGGTTCCTGGCCGTCTTCGCCGCCTGCGCGGCGCTGCTCATCCGCCGCCAGGGCGAGGCGCCCCCAGCGGCGCCCGTTCCGGCGTGAGCGGGTTTCCTCTCGCGGCGTCAGCGCGATAGGAAGCATGCATGAATGCGATGGTCGGGTATGAGCCGCGGGCGCGGCGGGTGGCGCTGCCGGCGCGGGGCGGCGAGATGGCGGTGCTGGACTTCGGTCCGCCGGAGCGCCCGGCAGACGTGGTCTTTTCCCACGCCAACGGCTTCAACGGCCGCACCTATCGCACCATCCTGGCCCCGCTGGCTGCGCGCCTGCGCATCCTGGCGATCGACCTGCGCGGCCACGGGGCGAGCACGCTTCCCGCCGTGGTCGAGGGCCGGGCGGGCTGGGACGAGTTCCGGGACGACCTGCTGGCCCTGCTGGCTGCGGAGACCCGGGGGCCGGTGGTGCTGGCCGGCCATTCCATGGGTGGGACGTCCAGTCTGCTGGCCGCCGCGGCCGCGCCGGAGCGGGTGAAGGGCCTGGCCCTGTTCGACCCGGTGGTCTTCACGCCGTCCCAGCGGCCTTCCGCCATGGGCGACAATCCGCTGGCCGAGGGCGCCCTGCGCCGGCGGGCGCTGTTCCCGAGCAAGGCGGCGGCGGTGGAGGCCTATACCGGCCGCGGCGCCTTCCGCAGCTGGCGGCCGGAGCAGCTCGCCGACTATGTGGAAGCGGGCTTCCGGGAGAGCGGCGACGGCCAGGTCACCCTGACCTGCACGCCCGCCTGGGAGGCGTCGAATTTCCGCACCCACAACTACGATCCCTGGGCCGCCTTCCGGGCGACGCAGTGCCCGGTGCGGATCCTGCGGGCCGAGCACGGCTCGACCGCGCGGCTGGAGGAGGGCCAGGCCGAGCTCGAGGCCACCGGCCGCTTCCGCATCGAGGTGATCGCGGGCGCGAGCCACTTCCTGCCCATGGAACGGCCCGAGCTGGTCCGCGACCTGCTGCTCGAGATGACCGCCTAAAGTCCCAGCCCCTGCACCGCGTCGGCTTCCACCCGGGCGAACTCCGCGTCCGAGAGGGTGATCAGCTTGCGGGTCTCCAGATCGAAGGAGACGGCGATGGCCTCGGCGCTGCCCCAGGGGCGGCCGGTGTCGGGGTCGAGCAGCCAGTGGACCAGCCGGCGGAACCGCGGGTCGCCCCCCGCGGAGCCGGACCTCAGCTCCAGCCGATCGCCGGCCCGGGGCCAGGCGTGGTGGATCAGCCGGTATTCCAGGGCCGCGCCCCCAACCTTCCGGTCCGGATCAACCGCGCCCGGGCGGTGCCCGGCGAAGAAGTGCGGGATGCCGTCCGACAGCCGGTGCATGAAGGTCTCGGTGCGCATGCGCCCGAAGGCGTCGCAGTCGCGGGCGTCGATGACGCCGAGGCCAGTTCGCGGCAGGCCCAGTTGGTCGGCGCGGGCGAGGCTGGCCTGCGTCTCGACCGGCGCCAGGCCGATGGAGCGCGGCGCGGCACTGGCGGGGACGTCCGTCTGCAGCGTCTCGGCCCGGGCGCGGATGCGGTCCGGCCAGGGGAAGGCCCGGCCGTCGCGCGCGGTGGCGTGCGCGACCACGGTCTGGAAGCTGGCGGCCAGCTCCCCCGATTGGTGGTGCATCAGCAGCATGATGCGGGCGTCGGTCTCGCCCATCTCTAGCACACCGCCGGTGATGTGCAGCGGCGCGCCGGGCCGGGCTTCGCGCAGGAAGCGGATGTGCTGTTCGCGGACCACCAGCGTTGCCTCGGCGTTGGCCGCGAAGGCGCCCGGCATGCCCAGTTCGGCGGCGACGCCGGCCAGCGCCTCCATGGACTTGGCCACGTAGAAGCCGACGTTCAGGTGGCCCATCTGGTCGCATTCCCAGCTGGCCACGCCGCCACGCCACACTTCCACTGCCGTCACGCCGAACTCCCCCCGCTGTGCGGCCGGGAGCTTAGCGGGTTCGGCGGGTTCGGCTAGCGTTTGCCCTCCACCGGATCGCCGCCGGGGCCCAGGCGTCCCTCGGTCGCCGATGGCGGCGGGCCGCCGTCTCCGGCGCCCTGGCGTGGCTGTGGGTTGCCGCCGGCGTCGAAGCTCCGGCGCTCGCCGGCCGGCGCCTCGACGCCGTCGTCGCGACTGGTGGGCGGGTAGCGTTCGGCCCCGGCGTTCGGCTCGGCGGCGTTCAGCGGCTGGGCGGCATTGGCCTTGCGGCCTTCGGACTGAATCTTGTCATCGTTTGCGGGTTTCTCTGCGCCCATGGCGAAGCTCCATCACATGTCGTCAAAAGAAAGAGCGCGCCCCGGGCCGGTATCGTTCCGGCCCTCGCGTAACGGGCCGACCCGCGTCACAGTCCCCAGCGGAGGAGCCCATGGCCGATAAGCCCGCCAAGGTGATGATCTGCCGGCATTCCGGCGTGACGCGGATCACCCACTGGCTGAACGTGCTGGCCGTCAGCCTGCTGCTGATGAGCGGCCTGCAGATCTTCAACGCGCACCCGGCGCTCTACTGGGGCGCTGCGTCCACCTTCGCCGAGCCCTGGGTCTCAATGAAGAAGGTGGAGGTGGGCGGCGAGCCGCGCGGGATCACCACGGTCGGCGACCTGCGGTTCGACACCACGGGCCTGTTCGGCTGGTCCGGCGCGGAGGGCGCCCGCGAGCAGCGCGGCTTCCCGGCCTGGGCGACGATCCCCAGCTACCGCTCGCTGGCCGACGGGCGGCGGTGGCACTTCTTCTTCGCCTGGCTCTTCGTGATCAACGGACTGGTCTACTGGCTGTGGGGCCTGGCTCGCGGCCACATCGCCAAAGACCTGCTGCCGAGCCGAGCACAGCTTCGGCCCGGCCACATCCTGCATGAGATCGTCACGCACGCCCGCCTGCGGTTCCCCAAGGGCGAGCCCGCACGCAGCTACAACGTCATCCAGAAGCTGACCTACCTCCTGGTGATCGTCGTCCTGCTGCCGCTGATGGTGGCGACCGGGCTTTCCATGTCGCCGGGGTTCAACGCGACCCTGCCGGGGCTCATCGACCTGTTCGGAGGCCGCCAGTCGGCGCGGACGATCCACTTCCTGGCGGCCACGGGGATCGTGCTCTTCGTTGCGGTCCACCTGGTGCTGGTGGTGGTTTCGGGCTTCTGGAACAACATGCGCTCGATGATCACCGGGCGGTATGCCATCGAGGCGACGGGCGCCGACGGAGACCGCGCATGAGCCTGGATCGCCGCCGCTGGCTTTCGGGCGTGGGCGCAAGCCTCGCCGGCCTTTGGCTTGCCGGCTGCGACCGGCTGGTCGCCAACTCCACCTTCAACGGCATGCTGAAGGTGGCCGAAAAATGGACCGAGCGGGCCCAGCGCCTGATCACGGATCGGAACGCCCTGGCCCGCGAGTTCGCCCCGGCGGACATCTCCGCCGACTTCAAGGCCAATGGCACCCTGCGGCCGCAGGACCCCGAATATGTGGCCCTGCTGGCCGAGAACTTCGCCAGCTATCGGCTGCAGGTGGGCGGCCTCGTGGACCAGCCGTTGTCTCTGACGCTCGCCGACGTGCGGGCCGCGCCTTCGCGGACCCAGATCACCCGGCACGATTGCGTGGAAGGCTGGTCCTCCATCGGCAAGTGGAAGGGGGCGCGGCTGTCGGCCCTGCTGGACCGGGCGAAGCTGAAGCCGGAGGCGCGCTACATCGTCTTCCATTGCGCCGACACCCTGGACCCGTCGGCCACGGACGGGGCGGGCAAGTACTACGAGAGCATCGACCTGATCGACGCCTACCATCCGCAGACGATCCTCGCCTACCAGATGAACGATGCGACCCTGCCGGTCCGGCACGGCTACCCGCTGCGCCTGCGGGTCGAGCGCCAGCTGGGTTACAAGCACGCCAAGTACGTCATGCGGATCGAGGCCGTCGCCTCGCTGGACGGCATCGGCCGCGGCCAGGGCGGCTTCTGGCCCGACCGCGGCTACGAGTGGTACGCGGGGATCTGACGCCTCGCCCTACTTCTTGATCTTCTCCCAGCGGTAGGGCTCGTCCTCGCCCTTGCGGAAGTCGCCCCGCATGTCGGGCTCGCCGTCAGCATCGGTATCGTAGAGGGCGACATCGTACTGCCCGTCGTGTCCGTGGTCGTAGAAGCCGGTGTCGTACTTGCCGTCGCCGTCCTCGTCGAACAGCCACACGATCGGGCTGCGCTTGCTGTCCGGGATCATCAGCAGGAAGTCGGCCTCACCGTCGCAGTTGTCGTCGACCAGGAACTCCTTGCCCTTGGGGTCATCGGTGCGCCCCTCCTCCAGAACCTGACGCTCGCAGGTCTCGGCGGCGGCCTTTGCGGCCGGGCGCGAGACGCGGTCCTGGGTGCGGGCCAGGAACGACTTCACGTCCTCGGCCGAGACCGCGAAGTTCAGGCCCTCGCCCTCGCCGACGAAGCTGTTGATCCCCAGGACGTTGAGGTCGTCGTCCAGCAACGGGCCGCCCGAGTTGCCGGGATTGATCGGGGTCTGGGTCTGGATGACCGTGGCCTCGTGCGGGATCTTGTCCTCGGTGGACCAGGCGTAGGCGCGGCGGATCTGGCTGACGATGCCACGGGTATAGGTCCAGGCCTCGCCGGTGGGATGGCCGATGGCGTGCACGTCGGCGCCCACCTGGACGGTGGTGGAATTGCCGATGGCCAGCGGCTTCACCCCGGCGGGAACCTCCTCCACCTGGATCAGGGCCAGGTCCGCCACCTCGTCGCGCCGCAGCACCTTGGCGCGGCGGACATCGGACTTGCCCAGGGCGGCGCCCTCCACGGCGGGCTTGAAGACCACGCCCACCTCGTCGGCATCTTCCACCACGTGCAGGTTGGTGACGATCTTGCCGTCGGCGCCGATCAGGACGCCGGAGCCGAAGCCGTCCTTGGCGAGAACCATGACCACGGCGGGGGAGGCCTGCGCATAGACACGGGTCTCGGTCGCGCCGCGGGTGGCCGCCTGGCCGTCGGCCTTCAGGCGGTCCAGCGCCTTGCCGTAGGCGAGCCCTCCCGTCGCCGGGCTGTCCGGCGCGCCGGCGGGCAGCTTGCCCTTCGCCGCGCCCCCGGCCCCGGTCCGAACAGCGGCGCCGAGCCGTCCTTCCTGCGCCTGGGCCGATCCGTATGATGCGATCGAGAGGGACGCGAGAATCGCGCCCAGGTGGAGCCATTTCATGACGCTAGTCCCCCGGCACTGTTTCGTGCGGCGGAGCCTAGCCGGATGGCTTCTCGCCACAAGCGTGTTCTGTGGCCTCGCTCAGCCTTCGATGGCGAGCGAGGCCGTGGCGCCACGCTCGGCCGACGGGGCAGCCTATCTCCGCCACCAGCTCCTCGCCGCGAAGAGCTTGCAGGCGCGCGGCGAGGCGGCGGCGCTGGATGGGGTGCTTGACCGAACCCTCTCGCTGGTCGCCTCCGTCGATCGGCCCGAGGCCGCGCCCATGCTCCTCGCGACCACCGTGGCCGGGACGCTGGCGATCCTGGTGGAGACGGACCGAACCGAACGCGCCTGGGGCCTCTACCGCGCGGGGGGCCCGGCGCTCGCCCGCCTGCTGCCCGGGGCCAGCCCTGAGACCATCGCCTACCGCCTGACCGAAGCCAGCCTGCTCGAGCGGTTGGGCGACCTGAAGGGCGCGGCCGGGGTGTTGGAGACGGCCACGACAGCGCTGCGGACGCTCGAAGCCGAGCCGCCGGTTCGCCGCCGGCTGCTGGCCCGCGCGCTGAGCCAACGGGCGGCGGTCTGCGCCGGACTGGGTGACCTGGACTGCGCCCGCGCGGCCCTGGCGGAGCATCCCGACGCGGCGCTCCATGGCGCCGGCGCCCGCGCGCCGGGGACGCCTGACGAGGTCACATATCTTGTCGTGCGGAGCCTGGTCGCGACCCTGGGCGGACAGGCGGACCCGGTGGCGGCGCAGGCGCTGTCCCGGCCGCTGGGGTTCAAGCCGGCGCCCGGAAGCGTCGCCACGTTCGCCGCCTATCGCCAGGCCAGCGTCGCGCTGGCGCTGGAGCCTGGTCCTAGGCGGCGGGTCGAGATGGTCGCCCTGGGCGAGCGCCTGCGGCAGGCGGCCTGGCGCAAGCCGGACGCCCTGGACCAGCTTCTGGTCTCGATCACACTGGCCGAGATCGGAAGCGATGGCCGTCTTGACGCCGAAGTCGCCTTCGACCTGATGCAGATCGCGGGCCGCAGCGGCCACACCTTCGACGCCGACGCCCTGGCCCAGCTCAGCCAGGCGCGGGACGAGATGGGGCGGCGGACGGCGCACCAGGCGTTGCGACTGCGCGCGCGCCGCGACCGGCTGGAGCGGGAGCAGATCCAGAAGGTGCTGGAGGCCGCTGCGGAGGCCACGCCGGGGCGGGGTCTGCTGAGTCACGATGCGGCGACCCGGCTGCTGATCCGCGACTTCGACGTCCGCATCGCCCGGGCCGACGCCGAGGCGGCCAAGGCGGGGGTGCGGCGCGAGCCCGGGCTGGCGCCGCTGGCGCGGCTGCAGGCGGCGCTGTCGCCGGGCGAGGCCGTGTTGGCCATGGCGCCCACGGTCGGCGGCTTCGCCTACATGTGCGTGCGCAAGGATGCGGCGACCTACAGCGTCGCGGCCGGCGATCCCATGCGCGTGCGGCTGGACACCCGCCTGGTGCAGGCGGCCCTGACCGCCACCCATGCGCCGTCCGAGCGGCTCGACATCCAGTTCCCGGCGGAGGCGTCGGTGCGGCTGTACGATGCGATGATCCGCCCGTTCGAGAGCTGCCTGAAGCCCGGCGACCGGATCGTGTGGCTCTCCGGCGTGGCGGGCTCGGCCCTACCGTTGTCGGCGCTGCTCTCCGCCCTGCCGCCGAAGGTCGCGGGCGGCTACGACCTGGCCGCCGCCGACTGGCTGGTCCGCCGCCACGCCATCAGCTACGCCGGTTCGGCCGAGGCGATCCTGGCGGCGCGGACGGCGCGCGGCGTGTCTGCCGATTTCGACTTCCTGGGCCTGGGCGACCCGGTGCTTCGCCCGAAGGCCGGCGAGGATCCGGCCAGGCTGCTGCTGCGGGGGACGCGCCTCGATGCGCTGGCGCCCCTGCCTGAGACCAAGGACGAGCTGGAAGCCTCGGCCAAGGGCTTCCGGGCGGCTCGGGTCCTCGTCCAGGACGCCGCGACGGAGCGCGGCCTGCGCGGCGAGATGGTGGGCGCCTACCGCCACCTGTCGTTCGCCACCCACGGCCTCATAAGGGAGGACCTGCAAGGCCTGTCCGAGCCGGCCCTGGTGCTGACGCCCGTGGACGCGTCGGATCCCGCCGACGATGGGCTGCTGACCGCGTCGGAAATCGCCGACATGAACCTGCGCGCCGCGTTCGTGGCGCTATCGGCCTGCAACACCGCGAACTTCGACCTGAGCCAGTTCGCCCAGGACCTGCCGGCCCTGGCCTCCGCCTTTGCCGTGGCGGGCGTGCCGGCGACCCTGGCGACGCTTTGGCCGGTGAACTCGGAAGCGGGAAAGCGCGTGGTGACGGACCTGTTCGGCGACCTGCGGGCGGAGGGCGTCGGGCCCGCCGACGCCCTGGCCCACGCGCAGCGGCGGTTCCTGGCCGCCCCACCCGAGCGGGCCTACCTACATCCGCGCTTCTGGGCGCCCTTCGTGGTTCTCGGCGACGGCGGTCCGGCGGTTCGGGCTGCGCCGCCGGCCAAGTCGCTCCGGGCGGTGGAGGTGCTGACCCGCGCGGGCGGGGAGGTCCTGGATATCGAGCGCACCTCGGCGGGCGTGGCCACGCAGTTCATCTCCGACGCCGATGTGCGGGGCCGGCATGGTGCGGCGGTGCGTCTCGCCACGGCCGAGGGGGCGGAGATCTGGCGCCAGGACGACCGGGCCGGTGGGGCGTCCCGCTTCGGCGTGGAGTTGGACGGACGACGCCTCGTCGGCGGCTATCGCCTCGGCCCCGCCGGCCGGTACGTGCCGGTGGTGCAGGCCTATGAGAACGGCGCGGTAGCCGGGTCCTGGCAGGGGGTGGGCCTGGCGAAGGTCGACGCCTTCATCCTGGGCGGCTCGGCGGTGGGCGGCGATGCCGCGGTGATCGCGGTCGGGGAGCTGAATCTGCGGGACGCGCCCGAGGCCGGCGGCGGGCGCCTGCATGTGTTTGAACTGACGAAGGCGCTCGCGGCCCAGCCCCTGTTCACGGTCGAGGCGCCGCCGGGTTTCAAGCTCTCGGACGCGACCGTCACGCCGATGGGCGGCGACCTGCTGGTGACCTACACGACGAACCAGGCGCCGCCGCTGGACCGGCCGCCCACGCCGCCGGACGATTACGACACCCCCTACTGCCTCACCGAACGGGTGACCTGGCTGGAGCTTCGCGATGGCCGGACGGGCGCGCGCAAGGCGGCGCGGGAGATCCGGGGCCTGGGCGTGGTCACGGCGCTGGGCCAGGCGGACGGGACGGTTCTGCTGGGGGGCTCCAGTTGGGACGCCTGCGGGCAGGAGGGCCGGGCGACGGTGCTGTCGGCCACGCCCCGCCTGGAGACCCGGGCGCTCTACCGCGACGACAGCCTGGGCGCTTCGGACGTGCGGGCGCTGGCCGCCCTGCCGGGAGGCCGGACGTTCGTGGCCGCCAGCAAGGAGAACGTGGTGACCCTGCGCCGTCCCGACGTGGCGGCGGCGGCCCGGGCGAACCCCTACGCCGTCCTGCCCTTCACCAGCACCTTCTCCGGCCTCGTGGTGACGCTGGACCGAAGGGGGGCGCCGTCCGCCCCGACGCTGCTGGATTCCGGCTCGAACATCTACGTCACCGCGGCCGACGCGAGCCGGCCGGGCGACATCCTGCTGGGCGGCGCGCTGGCGGGACAGGCGGCGGTCTTCCACCTGTCCGAAGGCGGGCGCTGAGGATCAGTAGGGGTTCTGGGCCACGATCTCGGCCTCGGCGGCGCACTTGGCGGCGTCGAGCGCTGGGGCGGTCTTGCGGGCGGCGGCCACCTCCTTGCGGACGGCCTCCAGATCTTTGCGGAACTCGGGCTTGCCGTGCAGGGCCGCGACCATCATCGAGCCGTTGGCCCAGCCCATGTAGACCGAGTTGAGGTTGTGCACGCCGCAGACGAGGCGGCTCTCGCCGTACGCGCGGGCCCGCGACATGATCGGGGTGGCCCGGTCCGGGGCGATCTCGGCCAGCAGCAGGCCGACCGCCCAGCCCCAGGTGTTGTGGCCGGAGGGGTAGTCGGGGCTTCTCGCCAGGGCGTCCGACTTGGCGATGCAGATGTTCCCGTCGTCGATCAGGTAGGGCCGCTGGCGCTTGTAGATGTCCTTGGGCCGGTTCGTGGTCGCGCTGGCGTCGCGGCCGACCCGGGCGAAGAGAGCATAGGTCTTGGGCGCGTTCTGCGGGGTGAGTTCGGCCCCCAGGGCGCAGCTCATGGTCTTCAGGATGCCGACGGAATTGTCGTCGGCCTTGGCCATCTCCCAGCGCGGCGTGCCCTCCAGCTTGCGGGTCTGGAGATAGATGGTGCGGTCGGCCTCGTAGCGGGTCGTGCCGGCCACGGGCGCTGGCGGCAGGACCTTGTAGGTGTCGAGGTCTTCGGGGGTCAGGTAGGGCGTGATCGAGACGGGGGGCGGCGCTTTCGGCGGCGTCTTCGGCGCCTCACCGGCGCCCAGCAGCCCCACGGCGCAGACCGACGTCACCAGTAGCCTCAACCGCATCGCGCCCTCCCAAGCTGGTCCAACCGGTGTCGCAGAGCGGGGCGGCGGATTCAACCGCCATAGGAAAACGGCCGGGGATCGCTCCCCGGCCGCCGCATCCTACTTCGCGAACAGGTCCGCCCAGCGGCGCTTCTTGCGGTTCTTGTGGGCGCCGCGATGCCAGGCGTCCGAGGCGATCAGCGGGACCACGGTGGTGGCCTCCGCGAACACCATCTGCTCCCAGGTCACGTCCACCTTGCCCCAGGAGCAGGCCTCCTTGAGGGTTGAGGACGAGCAGGCGCCGTCGCGCACGTCGGCCACGGTGATCTGGACGGCGTATTTGTGCATGTCCACCTCGTGGCCGAGGATCTCGGCGCAGACCACGGTGTCCTGCGCGAAGTTCTTCGGCACGCCGCCGCCGACCATGAAGAGGCCGGTCGCGCCGGCCTTCAGCTTGATCTCGGTCAGCTCGCGGAAATCGGCCACGGCGTCGATGGTGAGGTAGGGCTTGCCCGCCTTCATCCGCTCGACCTGGTGCTTCACCAGGCCGAAGCCGGCTGAAGAGTCCACGAACGCCGGGCAGAAGATCGGCACGCCTTCGCGATAGGCGACCTCGACCAGGCTGTCGGGCTTCTTGGCGTTGCCCGCGGCCAGCCACTTGCCCATCTCGTGGATGAACTCGCGGCTGGAGTAGGGGCGCGGCTCCAGCAGTTCGCACAGCTCGTAGATCGTGCCGTCGCAGTTCTGGAGCTCTTCCTCGTCGATGTAGGTGTCGTAGATGCGGTCGATGTACATCTCGCGCAGCTCACGGTCATCGACGGTGGAGTCGGCCTGGTAGTGCTTGAAGCCGAGGGCTTCGAAGAAATCCATGTCGACGATGGAGGCGCCCGTCGCGACGATCGCGTCGATCATCCCGTACTTCACCATGTCGCGGTAGATGTGCATGCAGCCACCGGCCGAGGTGGACCCGGCCAGGGTCAGCCAGGTCGAGCACTCGGCGTCCTCCAGCGACATCGACCAGATGTCGGCGGCGCGCGCGGTGTCGCGGCTGGTGAAGCTCATCTTGCGCATGGCGTCGATGACGGGGCGGGCGTCGTACTGGTCGATCGCCACGTGTTCGACGGTGTTGGCCAGCAGCTCGGCCTTGCGGTTGGTGTTCGCCGGAGCGTTCATCTTCTGAAGTTCCCTTCTGAGGGTGATCGCCCGTCGGAAAACAGAAAGGCGCGACCGGGACGGAGCGACCGGCCGCGCCTATAACACTTCGAAAGCGTCAGTTGTTACCGCTTGCGGCGGCTCTTTCCGGCGCGGCCCTTCGGACGCGACAGGCGGACGACCTTGCTGCGCTCGTCCTCCTGCTGCTCGCGCGGCAGGCGGATGTTGCGGCCGGCGAGGCCGAACATCGAGGCCATGGGGGCATCCGACACCTCGACGGTCTCGGCGTCGCCGAAGCCGTTGAAGCGGGTGTTCATGGCCACGCCATAGGCGCCCAGCATCCCGATCTCGACGTAGTCGCCCTCGCGGATGTCTTCCGGCAGCCAGAACGGGCCCGGCATGTGGTCGAGGCTGTCGCAGGTGGGACCATAGAAGCGGAAGGGCTTCAGCGGCCCGTCCACCTCGTGCGCCTCGTCGCCTTCGCCGCGGTACAGCTTCACCGGAAAGGGCCACTTCACGTGCGCCGCATCGAACAGCGAGCCGTAGCTGCCGTCGTTGAGGTACAGCGCGTCGCCCTTCTTGAGCTCCACCTTGGTCAGGATCGAGGAGGCCTCGGCCACCAGCGCCCGGCCGGGTTCGCACCACAGCTCGGTCGTCTCATGGACGCTCATCTCGGCGAAGCCGCGATGGATGCTGTCGGCGTAGTCGGCCATGTCGGGCGGAACCATGCCCGGATAGACCGACGGGAAGCCGCCGCCTACGTCCACGATGTCGACCATGACGCCGGCGCGCACGATGGCGCGGTTCGCCTGGGCCATGGCCGCCTGGTAGGCGGTCGGCCGCATGCACTGGCTGCCCACGTGGAAGGAGACGCCCATCTTGCCCTGGGTGGCGCGCCGGGCGGCGAGCAGCAGCGAGGGAGCCTCGTGCGCGTCGACGCCGAACTTGCCGGAGAGCGAGTAGGACGCGCCTTCCGCCGTGACCGCCAGGCGGACGATCAGCGTCAGGTCGTTGGCGCCGTCGGTCGCCTCGAGGATCTTCTGCAGCTCCTCGTGCGTGTCGAAGGAGAACGTCTTCACGCCATAGCGGTGGTACGCCTCGGCGATGGCCTTGCGGCTCTTCACCGGGTGCATGAACGCCATGCGCGCGCCCGGAGCGAACCGGTGAACCAGTTCGATCTCGGGGACCGACGCCACATCGAACGAATTCACGCCGGCCTTCACCAGGGCCTCGATGACCCACGGCGAAGGGTTCGCCTTCACAGCGTAGAAAACGTCGCCTTGAAACTTATCCTGGAACCAGCGCGCCGCTACGGCCACCACGCCCGGCCGCGCAAAGGCGACAGGACGCTCCGGGGACCGCTCACGGACCAGGTCCAGGGGCGTATGGTACGTCTGCACCTCACGCAACCCCCAACGGATTGTTGAACCCAGACCGGCGTTAGCAGCGCTTTTGAGGACATCGGGTCCGCCGGAAGGCGCGCATTTAGGGACTTTGGACCCGCGTGTAAAGTCTTCGTGTGTGCGACGGCTTCGCGCGGTAGACCCGATGGGGCCGGCCGTGCCATGAAGCCGGGCTACTACGGGAAAGCTCCGAAAACCCTCATGCCTGACGCCGCCGTTCTGTCGATACGGAACGTCTCCAAGACCTTCGGCCAGCGCCGCGCCCTCGATGGGGTGTCGCTGGAAGCTACGAAGGGCGAGATGATCGCCCTCATCGGGCCCTCCGGGTCGGGGAAATCCACCCTCCTGCGCTCCATCAGCGCCCTCCAGACCATCGACGCCGGTCCCGGCGAGATCGTGGCCTTCGGCGGCCCGGTCCAGAAGGACGGCCGGATCGATTCGAACGTGCGCAAGACGCGCACCCGGATCGGGATGATCTTCCAGCAGTTCAACCTGGTGGGCCGGCTCAGCCTGTTCACCAACGTGGCGCTGGGCTCGCTGGGCCGGATCAACTTCTGGCAGGCCGCGCTGGGCCTCTGGCCGGCCGAGACCAAGCAGTCGGCCATGTCGGCCCTGCATCGGTTCGGCGTGTCCGACTACGCCACCCAGCGGGCCAACACCCTGTCGGGCGGCCAGCAGCAGCGGGGCGCCATCGCGCGCGCCCTGGTGCAGAAGGCCAAGATCATCCTGGCCGACGAGCCGGTCGCCTCGCTGGACCCTGTGTCCGCGCGCCGGGTGATGGAAATCCTGCGCGAGCTCAACAAGAACGACGGCCTGACGGTCCTCGTCACCCTGCACCAGGTGGACTACGCGCTGCGCTATTGCGATCGCGTGGTGGCGCTGAAGGCCGGCAAGGTCGTCTACGACGGCCCCTCCGGCGGCCTGAAGCGCGAACAACTCATCGACATTTACGGCCCCGAATTCGAGGACGTCTTCTGGGAAGGAGCGCCCACATGATCCGCCGCACCCTCATCCTCACCCTGAGCGCCGCCGCCCTGGCCCTCGCCGCGTGCGGCGAGCCCGCGGAAAAGAAGACCGAGGACGGAAAGCTCACGGAGCTGACCTTCTCGATCCTTTCGGCCGAGAACCAGACGTCCATGGAGCCGCTCTGGGCGCCCCTGCTGGCCGACATGTCCGAACAGATCGGCATGAAGGTGAAGCCCTATTTCGCCACCAACTACACCTCGCTGGTGGAGGCCATGCGCTTCAACCAGGTGCAGATGGGCTGGTTCTCGGCGTCTCCGGCGCTGCAGGCGGTGCGGCGCGCCGACGCCGAGGTGCTGGGCCGCGTGGTCGATGCCGGCGGCGACGCCACCTACAAGTCCGTGCTGATCGTGCGTAAGGGCAGCGGCATCACCCTCGACAAGGTGCTGAAGTGCGACAAGTCCCTGTCGTTCGGCCTGGGCGACACCCAGTCGACCTCGGGCACCCTGGCGCCGATGACCTACCTCTTCACGCCCAAGGGCATCGAGCCGAACAAGTGCTTCAAGTCGGTGCGCTCGGCCAGCCACCAGGCCAACGCCTTCTCGGTGGCCAACGGGGTCGTGGACGTGGCGACCAACAACAGCGTCGGCATGATCTTCTTCGCCCGGCAGAGCCCTGAGCTGGCCGCCAAGGTGGAGACGATCTGGTCCTCGCCGCCGCTGCCCGAGAGCTCGATCGTGGTGCGCAAGGACCTGGATCCGGCCCTGAAGGAAAAGATCCGCCAGTTCTTCCTCACCTACGGCACCGGCACCGACGAGAAGGCCGCTAAGCAGCGCGAGGTGCTGAAGGGCCTGGCCTACGGCGGCTTCCGGCCGGCCGACAATTCCTACCTCGACCCCGTGCGCGAGATGGAGGCCAGCGAGGCGCTTGCCACCGCCAAGCGGTCGGGCGACCAGGCCCGGATCGCCAAGGCCCAGGCCGAGTTCGAAAAGGTCAGCGCCGAAGCGGCCCGCACGCGCGCGCTCGAACCCGTCCCGGCGCCGGCGCCCGCCCAATGAGCGTCTCGTCCGCGGTTCCGCCCGCCCCGAAACGCAGCCTCGCGCAGCGGGCGCCCGACCTGGTCCTGTGGGGTGGCCTGATCGTCCTGCTGGCCATCGCCTTCCGGCCGGCCGAGCTCAGCAAGTTCCCGCTGCTGTTCACGAACTCGGGCAACATGCAGGAGCTGGGTCGGGGCTTCATCAAGCCCGACTTCACCCAGTGGCGGCTCTACGTCTCGATGATGTGGCTCACGGTCCAGATGGCGCTGTGGGGCACCACCATCGCCATCCTGGCGGCTGCGCCCCTTGGCCTGCTGGCCTCGCGCAACATCACGCCGGCCTTCATCCAGATTCCCGTCCGGCGGTTCCTCGACATCGTCCGCTCGGTCCCGGACCTGGTGATCGGCATGATCTTTCTGGTCGCCGTGGGTCCCGGGCCGTTCGCAGGCGTGATGGCCCTGGCTATCGGCACGTCGGGCGTGCTGGCCAAGCTGTTTTCCGAGGCGGTGGAGTCCATCGACCGTGGGCCGGTCGAGGGCGTCCGCGCCACCGGCGGCCACAAGCTGCACGAGATCGTCTGGGGCGTGATCCCCCAGGTGGCGCCCCTGTGGACCAGCTATGCGCTGTACCGGTTCGAATCCAACAGCCGCAGCGCCACGGTGCTGGGCCTGATCGGCGCCGGCGGCATCGGCCAGGTGCTCTTCGACAGCCTGAACGCCTTCGCCTATTCGAACACCGCGGCCATCGTCGTGGTGATCATCGTGGCGGTCAGCCTGATCGACATGCTGAGCCAGGCGATCCGCAGCCGCCTGCTCTAGGCGCCGAACTTCGCCAGCAGGGTCCGCAGCTCCGGCTCGTCGACCAGGCTGGCGGCTTCGGCCGGGGACGACCACAGCCGCTCCCGCTCGACCATCTCGGGCCAGATGTCGCTCACCTTCCGCACTTCGAGTGGGTAAACCATCACCCGCACGTGCTGCAGACGGCCTGAGCGCAGGCGCTTGTCGTAGTGATAGACTCCCAGCGACTTGTGGTTCGCCTTGCCGGTGACGCCGGCCTCTTCGTAGGCCTCTTGCGCGGCGGCGTCTTCCGGAGCCATGTCCTTCATCGGCCAGCCCTTCGGGATCACCCAGCGCCGACTTTCCCGCGACGTGATGAGCAGCATTTCCACGGCGCCGTCGTCGCGCTTGCGCCAGGGCAAGGCGGCGTACTGGGTGCGCGGCTCCCGGTCGGGCTCCGGTCGCAACCTGTCGCGCTTCTTGCCCATCGGCGTCGTGAAACTCCCCTCGAATCGGCGGCCTGCCGCCTTAGAGCCGGGCGGTTTACGCGGGGTTTCGGCGTGCGCCAATCACATTGTCATAAAAGTGTCACGAGTTGCGGAGGTCAGGCCGCTTCCGGCCGGCGGCGGCGCACGCGCGCCAGCCGGCGCAGGCGCCGCCAGAACCGGGTCTTCTCGGGTTCGGGATAGGGTTGCAGGTTCTTCACGAAGTCCTCGGCGCAGGCCCGCCAGGAGAACTTCTCGGCGAAGGCGCGGACCTTCTTGCGGTCCAGGTCCAGGCACTGCAGGCAGGCCTCGCGCAGGCCCTCCGTGGCGGTGAGCGCCAGCACCCCCGCCCCCGAGCCGGGGATCAGGTCGATGGGGCCCGGCGCGGGATAGGCCGCCACGGGCGTGCCGGTGGCCATGGCCTCCAGGATCACCAGGCCGAAGGTGTCGGTGAGCGAGGGGAAGACGAAGACGTCGGCGCAGGCATAGTGGTCGGCCAGCTCCTTGCCAGACCGGGAGCCCTTGAACACCACGTTCGGGTATTTCTCCTGCAGCTCCTCGAGCTGGGGCCCCGGGCCCACGACGACCTTGGAACCGGGCAGGTCCAGGGCCAGGAACGCCTCGATGTTCTTCTCCACGGCCACCCGGCCCACATAGAGGAACACCGGCTTGGGCAGGTCGGCGAAGATGTCGGGATCGCCCTCGCCGCGGGGGCGGAAGTGCTCGGTGTCCACGCCGCGCGACCAGGCCGAGATGTTGCGGAATCCGTGGTTCGACAGCTCCTCGCGCATGGTGGGCGTGGCCACCATCAGCCGGCCCGACGGCTTGTGGAACCACTTCATGTAGGCGTAGCCGGCCGCCAGCGGCAAAGGCAGGCGCGCCGAGACGTATTCCGGGAACCGCGTGTGATAGCTGGTGGTGAAGGGCAGCTTCCACTCCACGCAGATGCGCCGTGCGGCAAGGCCGATCGGCCCTTCGGTGGCGATGTGGATCGCCTCGGGCTCAAACGCCTTGAACAGCTCCTGCACCGGCTCGTAGACGCCTATCGCCACCTTGATCTCGGCATAGGTGGGCAGGGGAAAAGTCTTGAACTGGCCGGGGTGGATCACCTCGACCACGTGGCCCATGGCCTGCAGCTCCTGCACCACGCGGGTCAGGGTCCGGACCACGCCGTTCACCTGGGGCTCCCAGGCGTCGGTGGCGACGAGGATCCGCATCGGCCGCAGGGCGTCGCGGGGAGCGGTTATGGCTTCGCGGATGCGCCGGTCGGTGCTCTGGGGCCTCGGCCGGTCGGGCTGCTGGCGAAACGCCTCGCTCTGCAGCCAGGCCCAGAAGGCGCCCAGTAGCGCTTCCTTGGTGGGGAAGTGGCGATAGACCGTGCGCTCGCCGACGCCAGCGTCGCGGGCGATTTCGGCGAAGTTCAGATCCTCGAGCGACCGGCTTTCGAGCTGATCGCCTACGGCGCGCAGGATCTGTTCGCGGGTCTCCTCACGCTGGCGGTCCCGAAGGTTCGGCAGGGGGGGTTTCATGACAGCCGCACTGTCATGGGTTCGAGCGGGAAGTCAACGCATGCCGCCGTTACCCCACAATGCAGCAATGTCGACGACCCGGCGCCCAATCGGCGAACATTGCGCGTCCAATGCGCGCTATGGCCACGTATGATCTGGCACGCGCGGCCCCCATATGGCTAGAGGTCTGGCGAGTGCAGGCCCTGGGGGGGCCGCTGCGAGTTGGGTCCGATGGACGCCTCTACCTATCCAGCGAAGGCGACGCCGAAGTCGCTGCGCACGCGCGCCCGCATCCTGGATGCCGCGATGCGGCTGTTCGCCGAGATCGGCTATCACGCGGCGACCAATGCGGTGATCGCCGATGCGGCGATGCTGACCCGCGGCGCCATGCTCTATCACTTCGCGACCCGCGAGGAGCTGATCGAGGCGGCGGTGGCCCACATCGAGCTGCACCGCGCCCGCCTGTTCGAACAGGCGGCCTCGACCCCGCCGGCGCCGGGCGTCGACGCCTCCGAGCACGCCATCGACGTCTACTGGGCCCTGCTGCGCGAAACGCCGTTCGTGGCCTTCGCCGAGCTGGAAGCCGCGGCGCGCACCGACCCGATGCTGAGCGAACGCCTGGCCTCGGCCCGCAGCGCCTTCGACCACGCCCAGCTGGGCGGCGACCGCATCGGGGCGATGATGCAGGCCGGGGCCGATCCACGCTTCCAGACCAGCCGGGACCTGGGCCGCTTCCTGCTGGAGGGCATGGCCAAGGGCTCGATGACCTACGACCAGGCCGCGCGGCAGGAACGTCTGCTGACCGTGATCAAACGCGCCGTCCGCATGCTGAACCGCAAGGGCGACCAGCAGGACCTCTGGACGGACTAAAGCGCTCCTCCCCTGCGAAGCGGGGGAGGTGTCAGCGAAGCTGACGGAAAGGGCGCAAGGACGCCAGCGCGGAGCTTGGGGCCGAGCGCCCCCTCCGTCTCGCCGCGGGACGCGTCGATCCACCTCCCCCGTCGTCTTCGCGACAGGGGAGGAGCGATACTCACCCCGCCAGGACGTCCTTCGGATCCGCGACGTTGCGGAGCGGTTCGCCGCGGACGAAGCGGCCGAGGTTGTCGAGGAAGAGGGCGTCGTTGCGTAGGGCGTTGCCCGAACTCATGCCCGACGAGTGGGGGGTCAGCGTCACGCGCGGATGGTCCCAGAAGCGGCTCTCGACAGGCAACGGCTCGGTCTCGAAGACGTCGAGGACAGCATGCTCGGGGACGCCCCGGTCCAGGGCCGCCAGCAGCGCAGGCTCGTCGACCAGCCCGCCGCGGCCCACGTTCACGAAGATCGCGCCGGACTTCATGGCGCCGAAGAACGCCGCGTCGGCTATGTGGCGCGTCTCGGCGGTCAGCGGGCAGGCGAGGACCACGACGTCGGCGGCCGGCAGGAGGCCTGGGAGGTCGCCCTGGGCCGCGATGCGGTCGGCCGAGGGGTCGGCGGCGGGGTTGCGGCGCACGCCGGTGATGTGTGCGCCGAAGGCCCGGGCGCGGTCGGCCACGCCCTTCCCGATGGCGCCGAAGCCCACGATCGTCCAGTTCGATCCGGCGACCTCGCGGAACGGTTCGCGCTTCCATTCATGGGCGGCCTGGGCGGCGCGCCGCTGGGCCCCGCCCTGGAGGGCGTCGAGTACGCCCCACATCACGTAGTCCGCCATGCCCACCGCCTGGCCGTGGCTGGTGGTCAGCGTCGCGCCCTTCTGGACGATCTGGCCAAAGACCGGATTGTCGAACCCCGCCGCCCCGCTCTGCACCCATTTCAGGCCCGGCGACTTCAGCATGGCGACCATGAAGGCCCGGGCCACGGGGCTGAAGAAGACGTCGGCATTGGTCCAGGCCGCGTCCGCGTCGACGCTCTCGGCGTCCAGCACGGCGCCGTTCGACGTCACCTCGCCCGAGGTCGTCACGAGCAGCGGCTCGACGGCAGGGCCGAGCTCGGCGATCTGCGCCTCGATGCGGCGGAAGGAAGGTTCGTAGATCAGCAGGCGCATCGGTCTCTCCCAGGCCCCGGTCTTAGCCGGGGAGAGACCGTGTGCGCTACCGGTTAGCGGCCGCCCCCGGCCTTGGGCGGGGCGGCGGGCGCCGGCGCGGCCGGAGCCTGCTGGGCCTGCTCGCGACGGCGGCCGCCCATCATCTTCAGCGCGGCCATCAGCTCGCCGTTCTCGATGCCGCCCGACTTGTTCTGGTCGATCTGGGCGAAGTAGGGCGTCAGACGGTCGCCGAGCTGGCCCTTGAGCTCCGCCTTCTGGATCGTGCCGTCGATGTTCTCGTCCAGCATGCCCAAGAGGCGGGTCTGGTCCATCAGCTCGTCATAGTTGGTGAGCTTGGAGGAGGTCTCGTCCAGCCAGCGGTAGCGGACCGCGGTGTAGAACATCTCCTCCCACGACTGGTCGCCCCAGACGATGGTCTTGGTCGCGTCGGGGTTGGCCGGGTTCTGCTTGGAGTTGTCGTACCAGTAGTTGGCGATCAGCTTCGAGCCCGCCGGCACCTTCAGCGGCTCGGCGAACGTGTACTCCCGCTGCCAGTTGAAGTCGTACCGCGGCATGGCCAGCAGCCGCTTCTTCGAACCGTCCGGATACTGGATCCAGAGGTCGGAGGCGTAGCCCCGGTAGTGGGCGTGCGGGAAGGCCGAGTACAGCAGCGCATCCTTCGGGAAGTCGATGTAGGCCGTCTCCTTGTGGCGGCTGGCGCCCGGCGGGATGACGATGGTGTTGTCCACCACCACCGAGTTGCGCATCACGAGGTCGGGCTTCTCGCCGTCCTTGTAGAAATAGAGCCCGATCTTGGAGGCGTCGGTCACCTCCTTGCCGAACGGCGTGTAGTGCGCCTGGAAGCCGATGGCGCCGCCGGGCGGCAGGTAGCTGCCGACGTTGGTCGGCCACAGGGTGCTCTCGGCGCCCACCGCATAGCCGCCCATGGAGGCGCCCCAGCGGCTTTCGTTGCCCTTGCCGTCGGCCGGCACCTCCTTGAGGTAGCCCGACAGGAAGTGGTGCACCGCCTGGCGCTGGTTGACGACATAGGTCGAGGCCTTGACCCACTTGCCCTCGGTCAGCGGGTTCACGACGATCGGGCGCTGGTAGTCGACCACGCCCGAGGCGGGGATCTTGTAGGTCGGCAGCTCCAGGACCAGGTCCGGCTTGCCGAGCGGCCATTCCGCCACCACCCGCTTCTTGGCGGCGACCGCCAACGGGTCGGTCGTGCCGTCGCGGGGCGCGCCCTGCTCGACCCAGTGGACCACCGTCTTGATCTCAGCGGGCGTCAGGCTCTTGTCGTCGGCGAACTTGCTGACGTGCGGGTCCACGTTCCACGGCGGCATGCGGTCGGTGCGCAGCACCTCGCGGATCATGGGCGAGAAGCCCTTGACCATCTCGTAGCTCGACATGGCGAATGGGCCGATGCCGCCCTCGGTGTGGCAGGCGGCGCACTTCTTCTCGAGGATCGGGGCGACCTCCTTGACGTAGGAGATCGTCGCCACCTTGCGGTTCGGGAAGTCGATCAGGCAGCCCACGCTCTGCTTGCTGGCGGCCATGGCCTGGCGGCCGGCGAGGGTGGCGTCGATGGCGTCGGCGGCCCAGGTGTGCTGAGCCACCGCCTTCTGGGTTCCGTAGTCGAGCCGGTCGTCGAGCGGGCCGCGGTAGGTGATCTTCCAGGTCTTGGGGTCGATGACGAAAACCTCGGCGGTCCGGGTCACGCCCAGCTGCTCGCCGACCAGCTGGTTGGCGTCCTTCAGGATCGGGATGTCGAAGCCGTACTCGGCCTTCTCCTTGGCGATCGCCTCCATGCTGTCCTGGATGGCGGAGTTCACCATCAGGAACTGCACGCCCTGGCTCTCGTACTTGGCCTTCAGGGCCTTCAGCGCCGGCGCCAGGTTGCGCACGATCGGGCAGCCGTTGGCGTGGCTGATGAGCACGATCGCCTTGGCGTCGGTGCGATAGAGCTCGTGACCCATGTACTCGGTGTCGGCGAGCATGAAGTTGTCGACGGTGGTGGGGGTGGCCGAGCTGGCGACCGCGGCGGACGTGGGCGACCCTGCCGACAGGGCGTTCGGCGCCTGGCCGTCGGCCGCGCAGCCGAACACCAGGCCGCTGGCGGCGACCGTCGTCGCCAACGCGGAAATACGCGTCTTGGTCGTCATAATGCTCCTCCCCATGGATCCGGCGGAGGTCGTGTCGCCCCGTCCGCGCCCAGGCCCTTAAAATTGTCTGTTACGCCAAATCATACCCAAGCATCGACGCGTTGCATCATTATTTCTGATCAATGTTCAGATGGGTTCCGGCGAGGTGTTTGGAGCCTTCCCCCTACCGTCCGCCGGCGGTGATCCAGGCGTCGACGCGGGCCTCCAGCAGGTCCATCGGCAGGGGCCCGGCGAGCAGGACGGCGTCGTGGAAGCGGCGGATGTCGAAGCGCTCGCCCAGCCTGGCCTTGGCGCGGGCGCGAAGCTCCAGGAACTTGAGCTCGCCGATCTTGTAGCCCAGGGCCTGGCCGGGCCAGGAGATGTAGCGGTCGACCTCGACGGTGATGTTGAGCGGGGCGAGCGCCGTGTTCTCCAGGAAGCACGCCTCGGCCTGCTCACGGGTCCAGCCCTTCCAGTGGATGCCGGTGTCGGCCACCAGGCGGCAGGCGCGCCACATCTCGTAGCTGAGCTGGCCGAACCGCTCGTAGGCGTCGCGATAGATGCCCATTTCGCCGGCCACCTTCTCGGAATAGAGGCCCCAGCCTTCGACGAAAGCGGTTACGCCGCCCTCGCGCCGGAACATCGGCACGTCCTTCAGCTCCTGGGCCAGGGCGATCTGCAGGTGGTGGCCGGGGACGGCCTCGTGGGCGGTGAGCGCCGGCAGCTCGTAGAGCGGCCGCTGGTCGAGGGCGAAGGTGTTGACCATGTAGCCTCCGGCCACGCCCTGCTCGGGGCTGCCCTGGAAGTAGCGGCCGGTGGTGTAGGCGGCCTCGATCTCGGGCGGCACGGGGCGGACGCCGTAGGTCAGGCGCGGCAGGGTCCCATACCAACCGGGCAGCTGGTCATCGATCCGCTTGGCGATCTCGGAAGCCTTCTCCAGCAGGTCTTGGCGCGAGGTGGCGTAGAACTTCGGGTCCTTGCGCAGCATGGCGATGAAGGCAGGCAGGTCGCCGGCGAAACCGGCCTCCTTCATGGTCACCAGCATCTGGGCGCGGATGCGCGCAACCTCGCGCTCGCCCAGGGCGTAGACCTCGTCGGGCGACAGACCGGTGGTCGTGAAGTCCTTCACCGCGAATCGATAGAAGGCTTCGCCGCCGGGCGCGGTGCGCACGCCAAGGCCCTTGCGGGCGGCCGGGGCGTACTCGCGCTCCATGAAGGCGGCGAAGTCGCGCTGCGCCGGGCGGATGCGCTCGCGGACCACGGCCGTGGCCCGGGCGCGCAGGGCGACCTGCTGCTCGGCCGGGATGCCGTCGGGCAACTTGCGGAAGGGGCGCAGCAGCGGGTCGGTATCGAGCGGCGCGACGGCCGCCGCCTTGGCGCGGGCCAGGATGATGTCGACGGTGGGCTTCGGCTGGGTGAAGCCGGTACGGATGCCGCGGCGGGCGTTCTCGATGTTGTCGCGGTAGTAGCCGGGCAGGGCTTCCAGCCGGGCGATCCAGGCTTCCGCGTCGGCAGCGGATCGCATCGGCGTGGTGGCGGCCACATAGTTCAGCGTGTCCTCGAAACCGCCGTCGGACGAGACGGGCATGCGCGCCGTGTCGTGCTCGATCTGGCCGACCCGGCTGCCCAGTTCCCAGGCCATGTAGCCGCGGCTGGCGGCGGCGTTGTCCGAGAGGCCGGCCTCGGGCACGGTGGCGAGGCGAGCCTGGAAGGCCTTCAGCGCCTTCAGGCGCCGGGCATCGGCCGCGGGCGTCACGTCCGGCAGCTTCGAGAGGGCGGCCCGGTCGCCCTGGCGGCCGGCGGTGATGGGGTCTTCCGAGAGCAGCCAGGCGTCGTAGTCGGCCGCCAGTTTGGTCATCGCCGCATCGTCGGCCAGCGCCGGGCCGGCGAGCAGCAGCAACATCAAGGCCAGGATCACTCGACGCATGAGACACGCTCTCCCCAAAGAGCGGCCAAGCTGGCGCACGTCGGCCCCGGCGCCAAGGGTTTCGGGGCAAGGCTTGGCAGTTCGGTGCGGCTCAGGGCAAATGTCGGCCCACAAGAGGGGGCGCCCATGAGTTTCATCACCCGCCGGAAGCCGATCGAACAGGCGCATGCCGAGCGTCACCTGAAGCCCACCCTGGGGTGGCCGCACCTGATGGCCCTGGGCATCGGCGCGATCATCGGCACCGGCATCTACACCCTCACCGGCGTGGCGGCGGGCCTGGCCGGCCCGGCAGTCATCCTCTCGTTTGCGGTGGCGGGCGCCGTCTGCGCCTGCGCGGCGCTGTGCTACGCCGAGATGGCCAGCCTGACCCCCCAGGCCGGCAGCGCCTACACCTATTCCTACGTCACCCTGGGCGAGGGCCTCGCGTGGGTCATCGGCTGGAGCCTGATCCTCGAATACACCCTGGTCTGCAGCGCCGTGTCGGTGGGCTGGTCGGGCTATGCGTCCGGCCTGATCCGCCAGGCGGGCTGGGGCGTACCCGAAGCCATCCTCGCCGGAGGCGTCGTGGACCTGCCGGCCATCTTCATCGCCCTCGCGGTCACCGGCATGCTGCTGGTCGGCACGCGCGAGAGCGCCACGGTCAACTTCATCCTGGTCTGCGTGAAGCTGGTGGCCCTGGCGGCCTTCGTGGCCTTCACCCTGCCGGCCTTCGACGCCGCCAACTTCCAGCCCTTCGCGCCCTTCGGCTTCGGGGCCCACGACATCGACGGCACCAAGTTCGGGGTGATGGGCGCGGCGGCGATCATCTTCTTCGCCTTCTACGGCTTCGATGCGATCTCGACGGCGGCCGAGGAGGCCAAGAACCCCAAGCGCGACCTGACCATCGGCATCGTGGGTTCGATGGCGGTCTGCACGCTGATCTACATGGTGGTGGCGGCCGTGGCCTTGGGCGCGGTGCCGTTCGGCCTGTTCTCCAAGAGTCCCGAGCCCCTGGCCTTCGTGCTGAAGGAACTGGGCAAGCCGGGCGCGGCGGCGATCATCGCCGGGGCAGCGGTGGTGGCGATGCCGACGGTGATCATGGTCTTCATGTTCGGCCAGAGCCGGGTGTTTTTCGCCATGGCCCGCGACGGCCTGCTGCCCCGCCGGCTGGCGGCGGTCGGTCCCCGCGGCGTGCCCACGGCGGTGACGATCCTGACGGGCGTGATCGCGGCCATCATTTCGGGGTTCATGCCCCTGGACGAGATCGCCTCGCTGGCCAACGCCGGCACCTTGGCCGCCTTCATCGCCACGGCCTTCGCGGTGATGGTGCTGCGCCGCCGTTCGCCCGAACTGGAGCGGCCGTTCCGCACCCCGCTGGTCTGGGTGATCGGCCCGGCGGCCGTGCTGGGGTGCCTGTACCTGTTCACCAGCCTCACGGTGAAGACCATCGCGTTCTTCTTCATCTGGAACGCCATCGGGGTCGTGGCCTACCTGCTCTACGGCCGGGCAAAGAGCCGGCTCGCCGAGGCGTGAGCGCCGCCCCACCGCAGGGCCTCCTCAGAATGGGCGCCCTGCGGCCGCGGGCCGCTTGAACCCGCCGAAAGATTGCGGCACGGACCGTGCATGTATCTGACGCGGAACCTCGCCCTGCTCGCGCTGACGCTGGCGGTCCTGGCGATCATTACGTTGGCGGCGCCCAGTCCTGGCGGGGCGCGCGCGAAGGGCCCGTCCGGGTCGGCGGCCCTCGCCGCCGCACCCGCCGCGCCGTGAGAGTGGTCAGGGGTTCGGCCTGATCTCCGCGACCACCTCGGCCAGAGCCTCCTGCCACGGGCGGGGCTTCACGCCGTAGACGCGTTCGAGCTTGCCCAGATCCATGGTGGCGCGCAGGGGCCGCTGGGCCGGGGTCTTGTAGTCGGCGGTCTTCTGAGCCCCCACCTCAGGCGCCTGCTCACCCAGCGCCTGGGCGAAGATCTCGACCGCGAAGTCGCGCCAGGTGACCTCGCCGTCGTTGGCGAAGTGGACCGTCCCGAACATCGGATCTTCGGCCTTGGCCTGGGAGAGCCGCGCAGCCTGGGACAGGATGAACCCGGCCAGGTCGGCGGCCGAGGTCGGCCGGCCCGACTGGTCGTCGACGACCTTGAGCGGCGTGCCGGCGGCCGCGACCCGCAGCATGGTCTTCACGAAGTTCTTGCCGTGCGGCGAGATCACCCACGAGGTGCGGATGTTGAGCGACCGGCGGCAGGCCGCGGCCACCGCCGTCTCGCCCTCCAGCTTGGTGGCGCCATAGGTGTTCAGCGGATTGGTGGGCGCATCCTCGGCGTAGGGCGCGCCGCCGGCGCCGTCGAACACATAGTCGGTTGAGACATTGATCACGGCCGCGCCGACCGCATCGGCCGCCGCGGCGATAGCGCCCGGAGACCCCGCGTTCACGGCCCGCGCCAGGTCCGGCTCGCTCTCGGCCTGGTCCACGGCGGTGTAGGCCGCAGCGATGATCACCAGGTCCGGACGCGCCTCCATCACCTTGCGGGCGCAGGCCGCAGGGTCGGCAAAATCGGCGTCCGCCCGGCCGAGCGCCGCCAGCGCCACGTCGTGGGCGGGCGCCTGGCGCAGGAGCTCGGTGGCGAGCTGGCCGGTGGTTCCGAATTGCAGGATCTGGACGGTCATGCGCCTTCCATAGCGCGAAACCCATGACCCTCAAGCGGCGCCATGCGGACGGCCGCGCTTGAACCCGACCCGGCGCGCCCCGTAGAAGCGGTATGGAGCGCGTGCGTTTTCAGGGGGCGGCTGTGGCTGGGGGTGCGACAGCGGCGCGGGGACCAGGTGGTCCGCCGGGCCGGAAAGTACCGGACCTCACCACCGGGCCCATCGGCCGGACGCTGATCCTGTTCGCCCTGCCGGTGCTGGCGACCAACATCCTCCAGTCGCTGAACGGCTCGGCCAACGCCATCTGGGTCAGCCACGTGCTGGGCGAGGCGGCCCTGACCGCCACCTCCAACGCCAACCAGATCATGTTCCTGATGCTGGGCGCCGTCTTCGGCCTGTCGATGGCCTCGAACATCATGATCGGCCACGCCATGGGCGCCCGCGACATGACGGCGGCCAAGAAGGTGATCGGCACCTCGACGGCCTTCTTCATCGTGGTGTCGCTGAGCGTGGGCCTGCTGGGCGCGCTGCTGACGCCGCATATCCTGACCTGGATGGGCACGCCCGAGGAGGCGAAGCGCGACGCCGTCGCCTACCTGCGGGTCATCTTCTCGGCCATGCCGTTCATGTACTTCTTCTCGTACGTGATGATGGCCCAGCGCGGCACGGGCGACAGCCGCACGCCATTCTATTTCTCGCTGCTGGCGGTGGGCATGGACGTGGTGCTGAACCCGCTGCTGATCACCGGCTACGGCCCGTTCCCGAAGCTCGGTATCGCCGGGTCGGCCTACGCGACCCTGGTCTCCCAGACGATCACGCTCGTGGCGATGATCGTCCACCTCTACCGCAAGGGCTCGATCCTGGTGCTGCGGCCGGGCGAGTTCCACCTGTTGCTGCCGGACCTCTCCATCATCCGCGGACTGGTGCTCAAGGGCCTGCCCATGGGCTTCCAGATGATGGTGACCAGCCTGGCGGCCGTCACCATGATGAGCCTCGTCAACCGGCACGGGGTGCACACCTCCGCAGCCTATGGGGCGGCGAGCCAGCTCTGGACCTATGTGCAGATGCCCGCCATGGCCCTGGGCGCGGCGGTCTCGTCCATGGCCGCCCAGAACGTCGGCGCGGGCAAGATGGACCGCGTGGAGCAGGTGGCGCGCTCGGGCGTGCTCTACGCCCTGGTGTTCACGGGCCTTCCCGTGGTGGCGATCTACTTCGCGGACCCCTGGGTGTTGCAGGCCTTCCTGCCGGGAACCAGCCCCTCGCTCCCCATCGCGGTGCACATCAATTCCATCGTGCTCTGGGGCTTCATCCCCTTCGGCCTGGCCTTCATCTTCTCCGGCGTCGTCCGCGCCACCGGAGCGGTCTGGCCGCCCCTGCTGGCGATGATCATCGCGCTGTGGGGCGTGCGGGTGCCACTGGCCAACATCCTCGAGCCGTACCTGGGCGCCAACGCCATCTGGATCAGTTTCCCGATCGGCAGCTTCACGACCCTGTTGCTGGCCTGGGCCTACTACGTCTGGGGCGGCTGGCGGACATCGCGCATGCTGCCCACGACCCCGCCGGTCACCGACGAGCCCGACACCGGCTTCGGCCAGCCGATGATCGAGGAGGCGGAAGTCCTGGCCGAAGCCGCGGAACGGGCGGAGCCTAGCCGTTCGTCTCCATCAGCGCCGAATAGACCAGGGTCCTGAGTTCGCGCCGGATGGGATAGGTGGACGACGGCAGGAGCTGGGTCATGAAGACCGCGGTGACGTCCTCCATCGGGTCGACCCAGAACGCCGTGGACGCCGCGCCGCCCCAGTAGAACTCGCCCAGGCTGCACGGGATCAGGGTCTGCGGCGGGTCGAACACCACCGCAAAGCCCAGGCCGAAGCCGACGCCGGCGTTGGTGCTCTCCGAGAACAGCGAGCGGGACATCTCGGTCAGGTCCGAGCCGCCGGGCAGGTGGTTGGACGCCATCAGATCGACGGTCTTGGGCGCCAGGATGCGGGCGCCGTCTAGCTCGCCGCGGTTCAGCAGCATGCCCGCGAACCGCATGTAATCCGCCGCCGTGCTCACCAGGCCGCCGCCGCCGGACAGCAGGGCGGGCGGGGCGAGATAGGGGCTCGTCTGTGGATCGTCCTGCAGCTTCATCTTGCCGCCGAGGACGGCGTCGTAGCAGGCGGCGAACCGGCCGCGCTGGTCGTCGCGGACGTGGAAGCCGGTGTCGACCATTTTCAGCGGCTCGAAGATTCGCTCCTGGAACACCTGGTCCAGCGGCTTGCCGGCGATCTTCTGCACCAGATAGCCGCAGACGTCGGTGGCGACGGAGTAGTTCCACGCCTCCCCGGGCGAGAACTCGAGCGGCAGGCGCGCGAGCATGTCGATCATCGCCTCGAGGTCGTGCTCGCCGTGCATCGCCTCCAGCTTGAGCTTCCTGTAGGCGGCGTCGACGTTGGTGCGGTTCTGAAAGCCGTAGGTCAGGCCGGAGGTATGCCGCAGCAGGTCGACTACCTGCATAGGCCGCCCGGGCGGGGTGGTGGCGAACACCGGGTTCACTCCTGCTGAGAAGACGCCCAGGTCCTTCCACTCCGGAATGTGCCGCGAGACCGGATCGTCGAGGGCGATCAGGCCCTCCTCGACCAGGCTCATCAAGGCGACCGATGTCACCGGCTTGGTCATGGAATAGATGCGGTAGACGGTGTCTTCGCCCAGCTTCACTCCGCGCTCGGGGTCCTGCATCCCGAGCACCGTCTGGTGGACGACCTCGCCGCCGCGCGCCAGCAGGAACTGGGCGTGGGGCATGCGGCCGGGGCCGACGTACTTCTCATCAAGGAAGCGGTCGATCCGCTCCAGGCGCGTCTTCGAGAACCCCAGTCGTTCGGCCTTGCTCATCGTCGCTTCCCTGCGTCTTTCGGCCATTTGCCCCTGCGCCCCGTCCGGCTGCAAGCCATAGCCGGGAAGCGCGGTCCGCAAGGTGGCGCTTGGGTGGGCGGCGGTCTATCCCGGCGCGCAGTACAGGAGGTGGCTGTGGGACGGGACGAGCTTCTGGATCGACCGATCTGGCACGCATTCACGACGCGGCAGGCGGCGCTCGCCGAGCAGGCCGAAGGGGCCCTGCGCCTGCGCGGCGAGTATGGGATCTTTGCCTCAGCCGCGGATACGGCGCCGGACAGCCTCGCCGCGCTTGCGGCCCTGGTCCCGGCCGAGGGCGAACTGGCGGTGATTCAAGCCGAGGACCATCCGCCCATCCCGGGCGTAGTCATGACGCCCCAGCCGGGGATCTGCCAGATGGTGGCGGGCGAGCTCCGCCCCCTGCCGCCGCCAGACTTCGAGGTGGTCGACCTGGACGACGGCGATGCGCCCGAGATGCTGGAGCTGGCCACGCTCACGCGGCCTGGGCCATTTTTCTCGCGCACGCACCAACTGGGCGACTTCGTCGGCGTCAAGGCCGGTGGGCGCCTGATCGCCATGGCCGGCGAGCGCATGCGATTGCCGGGCCTGACCGAGGTGAGCGCCGTCTGCACGCATCCGGACCACCGCGGCAAAGGCTATGCGGCGGCGCTGATGGGGATCGTGGCGGGCCGCATCGCGACGCGCGGGGAGACCCCCTTCCTGCACGTGTACGGGCACAACACCGGCGCGATCGCGCTCTACGAGCACCTGGGCTATCGGACGCGCCGGCAGATGCGCATGTGGCTTCTCTCCCGCGCCTGACGGCTTGCCTTCCCCGTGGGTCGGGGGCGCAGGGTGGCGGCCAAAGCAGGAGACCGCCCATGGCCAACGTCAGCCTCGAACGGGACGGCCGCATCGCCGTCGTCACCATCGAGCGCCCCGAGCGCCGCAACGCGGTGGACGGCGCCACGGCGCGCGAGCTCTACGACGCCTTCAAGGCCTTCGACGCCGACGACGGCCTGGACGTAGCGGTGCTCACCGGCCGCGGCGGCTTCTTCTGCGCCGGGGCCGACCTCAAGGCGATCAGCGAAGGCGCCGGCAATCCCGTCAAGGAGACCGGGGATTTCGGACCCATGGGCTGCACGCGCCTGGCCTTGGGCAAGCCGGTGATCGCGGCGGTGGAGGGACCGGCCGTCGCGGGCGGGCTGGAGGTGGCCTGCTGGGCGGACCTGCGCGTGGCCGCCGAGGGCGCGACCTTCGGCGTCTTCTGTCGCCGGTTCGGCGTGCCCTTGATCGACCTGGGCACCGTGCGGCTGCCGCGGCTGATCGGCCATTCGCGGGCCATGGACCTGATCCTCACCGGCCGGGCCGTGGACGCGCACGAGGCGCTGGCCATGGGCCTGGCCAATCGTGTGGCCCCGCAGGGGCAGGCGCTGAGCGCGGCCGTCGACCTCGCCAGGCAGATCAGCGCCTTCCCGCAGCTTTGCATGCGCAACGACCGCCTCTCGGCGCTCAAGCAGTGGTCGCTCGACTGGGACGAGGCCCAGGCCTTCGAGGTGAAGGTCGGCATGGAGACCCTGCGCACGGGCTCCGCGGTCGAGGGCGCAACCCGGTTCGCCGCTGGTCAGGGACGGGGCGGCGCGTTCTGACGCGTCACAGCGTCTGGAACAGCACCAGGGCGTCGACATATCCCTCCGTGGGATGGGCGAAGGCGCCGGGCAGGCGACCGACGACCGTGAAGCCCATGGACTGCCACAGCTTCACCGCTCGGACGTTGGTGCTGACCACGAAGTTGAACTGCATGGCGCGGAAGCCCCGGGACCTGGCATGGTCCAGCGAGTGTGCGCACATGGCCCGGGCCACCCCGCGGCCGGCCGCCTCGGCGGCGGTCATGTATCCGCAGTTGCAGACGTGGGCCCCGCCGCCGGCCTGGTTGGCCCGGATGTAGTAGGTCCCCAGGATCTGACCGTCGGCTTCCGCCACGAACGTCTCACGGCCCGCGCCAAGCCAGTAGGCCAGCGCCGCCGCCTCCGGAAGGTCGCGGTCCAGCGCGTAGGTCTCGCCGGCCCGTATCGTCGGCCCGATGATGCGCCAGATGGCCTCGGCGTCGGATGGCGCCGCGGGGCGGATGTGCAGATCTGGGATCGTCATGGCCGGCGACGCTACGGAGCCGCGACACCTAAGGCTATAGGTGTCGGACGCTTACGTATTCGGACGCGGGATGCCAGAGCCGCAGGTCGATCACATCCAGGTTTTCCAGTTGGCCCCGGTCGGCCTCGCCGTCGGTCGGGCGCGCCGGATCGCCGACTGCAACATCGCCTTCTGCGAGATGTTTCGCGGTCCGCGCAAGGCCCTGGTCGGTGAGGGGTTTGCGGGCCTCTATCCCGACGAGCGCCACTATCATGGCGCGGGCCAGCGCGCCGAACGGACCCTTCTCGCGGGCAAGGTCTTCGCCAGCGACCGGGTGATGCGCCGCCTCGACGGGGAGCTCTTCTGGGTCCACGTCCGCGGCCGGGCCCTACGTCCGGGCGCTGCGCATGACGACACGCTCTGGGTGTTCACCGAACTGTCCGGTGTGCTGGCCGCCCGCAATGCGCCCGCCACTGCCCTGACTGCGCGTGAGCGCGACGTGGCGGCGCTGTTCGTCGACGGCAGGACCGCCAAGGAGGCCGCCCTGGCTCTCGGGATCAGCCCGCGCACGGTGGACATCTACCGCTCGCGCCTGCTGCGAAAGTTCGGCGTCTCCAACACGGGCGATCTCGTCCGCCGCCTGCTCCTGGGCTGAGCCAACTGGTCTTGCGCTCGCCTTCGAGAGGAGTAGCATACCAATAATACGAAAAATTGCCGTGACGGAAGGCGCCCTATGGCCTGGGATTTCGAGACCGATCCTGAGTTTCAGAAGAAGCTGGACTGGATCGAGGACTTCATGCGCGAGGAGGTCGAGCCGCTCTCGCACCTCGGCATGGCGGTCTATTCCAGCCTGGGCCGCGAGAAGTTCATCAAGCCGCTGCAGCAGAAGGTGAAGGACCAGGGCCTCTGGGCCTGCCACCTGGGCCCCGAGCTGGGGGGCCAGGGCTTCGGGCAGCTCAAGCTGGCGCTGATGAACGAGAAGCTGGGCCGCAGCAGCCTGGCGCCCAGCGTGTTCGGCTGCCAGGCGCCCGACAGCGGCAACGCCGAGATCATCGCCCACTACGGCACCGACAAGCAGAAGGAACAGTACCTCTGGCCCCTGCTGAACGGCGAGATCCGCTCGGCCTTCTCCATGAGCGAGCCCACCGGCGGCTCGGACCCGCTGACCTTCACCACCCGCGCCGTGCTGGAGGGGGATGAGTGGGTGATCAATGGCGAGAAGTGGTTCTCGACCAACGCCAAGTACGCCAAGGTCCTGGTGCTCTATGCGATCACCGATCCCGACGCGAAGGACCCCTACCGGCGCACCTCGATCTTCCTGGTGCCCACCGACACGCCCGGGGTGGAGATCGTGCGCAACGTGGCCGTGGGCGCCGGCGGCGAGGTGGGCGGCGGCAACGAAGCCTACGTCCGCTACACGAACGTGCGCCTGCCCTACGACGCCCTGCTGGGCGACCGGGGCGCGGCCTTCGTCATCGCCCAGGTGCGCCTAGGCGGCGGCCGGGTCCACCACGCGATGCGTACGGTGGGCGCCTGCCGCCACGCCCTGGACCTGATGTGCCAGCGAGCGGTCTCCCGCACCACCCGCGAGGGCCGGCTCTCGGACCTGCAGATGGTTCAGGACCAGATCGCCGAAAGCTGGATCGCGGTGGAGAGCTTCCGCCTCCTGGTGCTGCGCACCGCCTGGCTGATCGACAAGCACAAGGACTACCAGAAGGTCCGCAAGGACATCGCCGCCATCAAGGTGGCGATGCCCAAGGTCTATCACGACGTCGCCGCCAAGGCCGCGCACCTGCACGGCGCCCTGGGTGTCTCCAACGAGATGCCGTTCATGCGGATGGTCACCTCCGCCCTGGTCATGGGCATCGCCGATGGCCCGACCGAGGTCCACAAGGTCACCTTGGCCAAGCAGATCCTCAAGGACTACCAGCCGGACAACGACCTCTTCCCCAGCTACCACATCCCCAAGCTGCAGGAGGAAGCGAGGAAGCGGTTCGGCAAGGAGCTGGCCGAGATCCGCGACCACTACGCCGCGCGGCGGGAGAAGGTCTGACCGCCCAACCTCTCGATTGTTTCGCCGCCGAAGTCCGCCAGAGACATGGGCGCCCGTTGCGGTGCTTAGACGGGACGGGTTCAATGAGACAACGTCGCCAGGGCCTGTAGGCTGACGCAAGGTCCGGCGGGTAGGGAAGCGCCTGATGACCGACTCTTCAAAAACCTGGCCCGTAATGTCCGTCGCAGAGGCGCATGCGAAGCTGACCGCGCCCGGCGCTCCGTTCGAAATCGAGGAGAAGGTGATCCGGGGCGTGCCGACGCGCACCTGGAAGAACGCCCCGCCCACCCTGCGCGACGTGTTCGTGAACGGCCGCCGGTTCGCCGAGCGGGAGTTCCTGGTCTACGAGGACGACCGCGCCACCTTCGACAGCTTCGCCCGCGCCACCCTGACCCTGGCGCATCGCCTGCAGGCTGATGGCGTGAAGAAGGGCGACCGGGTCGCGGTCATCATGCGCAACCTGCCGGAATGGGCGGTCTGCTTCTGGGCCGGCCAGCTGGTGGGCGCGATCGTCACGCCGCTGAACGCCTGGTGGACCGGGGCGGAGCTGGAGTACGGCCTGGCCGATTCCGGAACCAAGATCGCCTTCGTGGACGACGAGCGGCTCGACCGGATCGTCGAGTTCCTGGACAAGCTGCCGGACCTTGAGAAGGTCTATGTCACCCGCCACGCCGCCGCGAGCCTGCCGCCTAAGACCGAGAGGCTGGAGGACGTCATCGGCGTCGTGAACGCCTGGGGCGAGCTGGCCGAGCTGCCGATGCCCGACGTGCCGCTGGGGCCGGAGGACGACGCCACCATCCTCTACACCTCCGGCACCACGGGCCGCCCGAAAGGAGCGCTCGGCACGCACCGGAACATGACGTCCAACATCGGCGCCGGCGGCATTTCGGCGGCGCGCAACTTCCTGCGGGCCGGCGAGCCGTTGCCCGAGCTGGACGCGACCAAGCTGCCGCAGCGGGTGACCCTTTTGGTGGTGCCCATGTTCCATGCCACCGGCCTGTCGGCGACCGTCGGCCCGACGCTGAACTCGGGCGGCAAGATCGTGCTGATGCGCCGCTGGGACGCCGAGCCCGCCATGAAGCTGATCGAGCGGGAGAAGGTCAGCTCCACCGGCGGCGTGCCGACCATCGCCTGGCAGCTGATCGAGCATCCGGCGCGGGCGAAGTACGACCTGTCGTCGCTGATGGCCGTCACCTATGGCGGCGCGCCGTCCGCGCCCGAACTGGTGCGCAAGATCGCCGAGGTGTTCCCGGGCTCCCAGCCCGGCAACGGCTGGGGCATGACCGAGACCACCGCCACCTTCACCAGCCACATGGGCATGGACTACCTCAACCGCCCCGACAGCGCCGGCCCCGCCGCGCCGGTGGGCGAGATGCAGGTTCGCGATCCCGCCGACGGCAAGACGGTTCTGCCGCCGGGCTCGGTGGGCGAGCTGTGGGTCAAGGGCCCCCAGGTGGTGAAGCTCTACTGGAACAAGCCCGACGCCACGGCCGAGACCTTCCAGGACGGCTGGCTGCGCACCGGCGACCTGGCGCGGGTCGACGACGAGGGCTTCCTGTTCATCATCGACCGGGCCAAGGACATGCTGATCCGCGGCGGCGAGAACATCTACTGCGTCGAGGTCGAGAACGTCCTCTACGACCACCCGGACGTGATGGACGCCGCCCTGGTGGGCATCCCGCACAAGACCCTGGGCGAGGAACCGGCCGCGGTGGTGCATCTCAAGCCCGGCGGCGCGGCCACGGAGACCGAGTTGCGCCAGTTCGTCCGCGAGCGGCTGGCGGCGTTCAAGGTGCCGGTGAAGATCGCCTTCTGGCCCGAGACCCTGCCCCGCAATGCCAATGGCAAGATCCTGAAGACGGAGCTGAAGAAGGTCTTCGCCGAGGAAAGCGCGGCGGCCTGATGGGCCTCCTCTCCCCCGCGCAGCGAGAGGGAGAGGGTAGGGAGAGGGCTGGCGTCGACATTTCGCCCGGCATAGAGGTCTAGCGATGATCAATCTTGCCGACGCGGGACCCTGGCTGGACCGGGAGCTTGAGCTGGGCGGCCTGCGCCGACCCTCTCGCTCCCCTCTCCCTCTCCGCTTCGCGGGGGGAGAGGAGCGCGTATGAGCAAACGCCCCCTCATCGTCGGTATCGGCGGCACCATCCGCGAGGGGTCGTCCAGCGAGCGGGCGTTGTTGTGCGCCTTGAAGGCCGCCGAGGCGCGTGGGGCGGAGACGCGCCTGCTGGGCGGCGCGTTCCTGGGGACCCTGCCGATCTTCGACCCACGCCCGTCCGACACCACGGCCGCCCAGTTGGAGCTGGCCGAGGCCGTTCGCGCCGCCGACGGGGTGATCGTCGCCAGCCCCGGCTATCACGGCTCGATCTCGGGGGTGATCAAGAACGCCCTCGACACCCTGGAACTCACGCGCAACGACCCGCAGCCCTACCTGTCGCAAAAGCCGGTGGGGACCATCATCACCGCCGACGGCTGGCAGGCCGCGGGCACCACCTTGATGGCGCTGCGGGCGATCATACATGCCCTCCGGGGCTGGCCGACGCCGTTCGGCGCGGCCCTCAACGCGGGCGCCGCCCTCTTCGACGAGGCCGGCGACTGCATGGATCAGAAGGACGCCTGGCAGCTCGCGACCGTCGCCGAACAGGTCGTGCAGTTCGCCCAGATGAAGGCTGCAATCCGATGAAACGCCCTTACCTCGTTCCGCCGTCCGGAGAGTCCGACAACGTGTCTGGCGCCATCAGCCCGATCGAGGACATCATCGAGGACGCCCGCAACGGGCGGCCGTACATCCTGGTCGACGCCGAGGACCGCGAGAACGAGGGTGACGTGATCATCCCGGCCCAGTTCGCCACGCCGGACCAGATCAACTTCATGGCCAAGCACGCCCGCGGCCTGATCTGCCTGTCGATCACCGCCGAGCGGGCGCGCCAGTTGCGCCTGCCGCCCATGGCCACGGACAACCAGTCCGGCCACGGCACCGCCTTCACCGTCTCCATCGAGGCGCGCGAAGGTGTGACCACGGGCATCTCGGCGCACGACCGGGCCCACACCATCGCCGTGGCGGTCGATCCGACCAAGGGCGTGGACGACGTGGTCTCGCCCGGCCACGTCTTCCCTCTGGTGGCCAAGGACGGCGGCGTCCTGGTCCGCGCCGGCCACACCGAGGCGGCGGTCGACATCAGCCGCATGGCCGGCCTGAACCCCGCCGGGGTCATCTGCGAGATCATGAAGGACGACGGGTCGATGGCCCGGCTGCCCGACCTGGTGGCCTTCGCCCAGCTGCACGGCCTGAAGATCGGCACCATCGCCGACCTGATCGCCTACCGTCGTCGCACCGAACGCCAGGTGGAGCGCGTGCTGGAGGCGCCGTTCGACAGCGCCTACGGCGGCCGCTTCCGCATGATCATCTACCGCAACTCCATCGATCAGACCGAGCACGTGGTGCTGACCCGGGGCCGGATCGAGCCGGACAAGCCCACCCTGGTGCGTATGCACCGCGTGGACCTCGCCACCGACATGCTGGGCGCCGTCGAGGCGCGCCGCGACTACGTGCCCAAGGCGCTGAACGCCCTGTCGGCGTACGAGGGCGCCGCGGTGGCGGTGTTCATCCGCGACTCCAATCCGCACTGGCTCAGCGAGCGTTACGGCCAGCCGCAGGCCGACCATGCGGGGAATATCATCCGCGACTACGGCATCGGGGCGCAGATCCTGCTGGACCTCGGCGTCCGCGACATGACCCTGCTGACCTCGTCCCAGACCGTCCTGCCGGCCTCGGCGGGCTATGGCCTCAGGATCGTCGGCCGCCAGCCCCTGGACTAGCGGCGCCTAGCCGATCTGCGGAAACTGCGGCACGCTGGTCCGAAGCCGCCGGGCGCCGCGCCGCGTACACTCTATGCGCGCAAACGCCGCGCGAGGTCCGCATTGTGCGGATTTACCTATTCCCTTAAGCAAATGAAGGGGATGGGTCTGGATAGAGTGCGAGTATGCCCACGGACGCTTCCCTCCTTTCCGCCGACGACCCGTCGCTGCAAAGCCGGCCGTTCGCCGCCGCGGATGGCGCAACCTGCAGCTGTCCGCTGTGCACGGGGCTGGCGGTCGTGGCCGAGTCTGACGTCGCGGACGGCCTGTCCTACCTGAACGCCGACGCGCGTGCAGGCGCCGTGGTGAACGGCAAGGAGAGCTACACTATCGACCGGGCGGGCCTGCAGCTCACCGGGTTCGATCCGGTGACCATGGCGCCGGCACCCGGCTGGGGCGGGGTCGCCGGCCGCGCCTTCACCGTGACGTACGCTTTCCGCTCAAGCGAGCCTGTCACCATGCCCAGCGACACCGCGGGCTTCCAGCGCTTCAACGCCCAGCAGATCTACCAGGCCGAGCAGGCCATGCAGGCGTGGGCCGACGTGGCCAACATCCGGTTCGTACGGGTGGGGATCGGGAGCGCGGGCGAGGCGGCCTATTCCAACGACGCCGCGATCCTGTTCGGCAACTACAGCTCGGGCGAGAGCGGCTCGGCGGCGTTCGCCAACTATCCGGGCAGCACCAGCGCCAGCAGCGCCGCCGGCGACGTCTGGATCAACATCAACGCGGGCACCAACAGCCTACCCAGCATGGGCAACTACGGCGCCCAGGTCCTGATCCACGAGATCGGCCACGCCATCGGCCTGGCCCATCCGGGCGACTACAACGCCGGCGATGACGGTGGGCCGATCACCTACGCCAGTTCGGCCGAGTACTATGAGGACACCCGTCAGTACACGGTGATGAGCTACTTCTCGGAGGCCAACACCGGCGCCAGCTACGGCGGCCGCTACGCCGCCGCGCCGCAGCTCGACGACATCCGCGGCGCCCAGATCGAGTACGGCGCCAACATGAGCACCCGGACGGGTGACACCGTCTATGGCTTCAACGCCAACGCCGGCCGCGACTGGTTCGTGGCGACCAACAGCTCCAGCCGGGTGATCTTCGCGGTCTGGGACGCGGGCGGCCGCGACACCTTCGACTTCTCGGGCTACTCGCAGAACCAGCTCATCGAGCTGCGCGAGGGCTTCTTCTCGAACGTCGGCGGCCTCGTCGGAAATGTGGCGGTGGCCCAGGGCGCGCAGATCGAGAACGCCATCGGCGGGTTCGGCAACGACACCATCACCGGCAACGCTCTGGCCAACAGCCTGGTCGGCGGCGCCGGGTTCGACAGCATTTTCGCGGGCGCCGGCGCCGACACCATCGATGGCGGGGCGGGGACCAGCTACCTGCGGGGCGAGGACGGAAACGACTCCATCGTCGGCGGCTCGGTGTTCGACGACATCCACGGCAACGTCGGCAACGACACCGGCCGCGGCGGCGCGGGTGACGACTACGTCGTGGGGGGCAAGGACAGCGACCTGCTGTTCGGGGACGACGGCGCCGACCTCGTCTACGGCAACCTCGGCGCGGACACGGGCGACGGCGGGTCGGGCAACGACATCGTGCGCGGCGGCCAGGAGAACGACTCCATCTCCGGCGGCGAGGGCGACGACTTCATGTCGGGCGACAAGGGCTCGGACACGGTGTCGGGTGGCGCGGGCGCCGACATCTTCCACATCTCGTCCGACGCGGGCATCGACCGGATCCTGGACTTCAGCCTGGCGGAAGGCGACCGCGTGCACCTGGATCCCGGCGCCACCTATACCGTGGCCCAGGTGGGGGCCGACACGGTCGTGACCCTGGCCTCGTCCAGCGACCAGATCATCCTGGTTGGCGTGCAGGCGAGCACGTTGACGCCGGGCTGGATCTTCGGGGCCTGATCTAGAATCTCGTTTTCAGGCCGGCGTAACCGGCCTATATGAAATCCCTCACCGCCCGGCCGAAAGGCCGGGCGCCTTCGTTTCTGGAATTCGCCCTCAAAGGCAAAAGCGATGACGCAAATTCTCATGCCCAAGGCGACCGCCGTGTGGCTGGTCGACAATACTTCGCTGACCTTCGATCAGATCGCCGACTTCTGCGAGCTCCACCCGCTGGAAGTGAAGGGCATCGCCGACGGCGAAGTGGCGCGCGACATCCGCGGCGCCGACCCGATCGCCAACGGCCAGCTCAGCCGCGATGAGCTTGATGCGGCCGAGAAGAACGAAAAGTACCGGATGAAGCCGCAGAAGAGCCGTCACGCCGAGCTCTTGAAGCCGGTGAAGAAGGCTCCGCGCTACACGCCGGTCTCGCGTCGTCAGGACCGCCCGGACGCCATCGCCTGGTTCATCCGCAACCACCCGGAAGTGCCGGACAGTCAGGTCGCCCGCCTGCTGGGCACGACCAAGGCGACCATCGACCAGGTGCGCAACCGCCAGCACTGGAACTCGGCCAACATCAAGCCGGTCGACCCGGTGACCCTGGGTCTCGCCAGCCAGCTCGAGCTGGACGCGGTGGTCAAGAAAGCGGCCGACAAGAAGGCCAAGGACGACGCCCGCCGCGGCATCGTCGAGCCGGAAGGCGCGACCCTGCGGCCGGCGTCCGACGTCGACCTGGTCGACGACGAGCCCGAGGTCGAGCGCGAGACGGATCTCGCGAATGTGTTCGCCAGCCGACCGGAGCTGGACGAGGACGACGAGGACTGATGGTCCCCTCCCTCCCCTGATGGGGAGGGAAAGCTCGCCCTAGGCGAGCAGGTGAGGAGGTCCGTTCCAGGGCGGAGACGTGGGGACCGGTCCACATCTCCTCACCCTGCCTGTCCCTCCCCATCAAGGGAGGGAAGAGCGCGTCAGTGGAGCTGGCCGCGGAGGGTTTCGATCTCTTCCTTCAGCCTGAGCTTCTGTCGCTTGAGTTCCTTGAGTCTGACATCGTCGGCGTAGGGCCTGCGCATCTCGTCCTGGATCGCTTGTTCCAGGGACTGGTGGCGGGATCCGAGTTCACGGATCCGGGCATCTAGCGCCATGGCGAAGAGCCTCCTCTCAGTTGGACGGCCCTAGAGTGAACACCCGCTTCCCGCGGCTGTCAGATCACATATGTTTGCAGTCGCGCGGACGAACCGCGAACGTGCGACCGTTGTTGAGGGACCCCCGCAGATGAAAGGCGACAAGCCGCGGCTGATCGTGGGGATCTCGGGCGCCTCGGGCGTCGCCTACGGCCTGCGGGCGCTGGACGCCTGCCGCGACCTGGGGATCGAAACGCACCTCGTGATGAGCCGCTCGTCGGCGCTGACCCTGGCCCAGGAGACCGAGCTGTCCCCGGCCGACGTGCAGGCCCGCGCCGACGTGGTCCACAAGGCCGGAGACGTCGGGGCCGCCATCGCCTCGGGCTCGTTCCAGACCCTCGGGATGATCGTGGCGCCATGCTCCGTGCGGACCATGAGCGAGGTGGCGACCGGCGTGACCTCGTCCCTGCTGACGCGGGCCGCAGACGTGACGCTGAAGGAGCGCCGGCCGCTCGTGCTGATGGTGCGCGAGACGCCGCTGCACCTGGGCCACCTGCGCACCATGGTGCGGCTGGCGGAGATGGGTGCGGTGATCGCCCCGCCGCTCCCGGCCTTCTACGCCAAACCCAGGAGCCTGGAGGAGATGGTCGACCAATCGGTGGGCCGTGCGCTGGACCTGTTCGGCCTGGACTGGAAGCCGGTGAAGCGCTGGGGCGAGGACATCGCCCCGATCCGCGGCAAGGACGATTGAGCATGGCGATCTGGGCGTGGGCGCTGGAGGCCTATGCGCGGCCAGGCGTGCCCGAGGCGTGCCTGCGGCTGCAGGACGAGTATGGGCAGAACACCTCCCTCCTGCTGTGGGCCGTTCGCGCCGAGGCCAGGGATCCGGACCTGCTTGCGCGGGCGGCGGCCTGCGCCCGCGCCTGGGACCGCACCGCGCTGGTTCCGCTGCGCGAGGTGCGCCGTGGGCTGAAGGCGCCGTTGCCGCCCGTCGGCGACGAGGCGCGCCTGGCGTTCCGCGAGGAGGTCAAGGTCCTGGAGCTGGCGGCCGAGCGCCTGCTGATGGAGACCCTGGACGGTCTGTCGCACGGCGGCGGTGGCGCTCATGCGCTCGAAGCTCTGGAAGCGGCGTCGAAGGCGTGGGACAAGCCCGCGCCCGCAGGCGCCCTGGCTGAACTGGCCGCCGCCCTGGGGTAGAGTGTCGGGGCCGATGATCGATTATTCCAACTTCACCGACGAGGCCCTGGAGGCCCGGCTCGCCGAGGTGCGCCAGGACCACGCCGACCTGGACGCCGCGATCCAGGCCCTGAGCAACACGACCGTGCCCGACCTGATCGTCATCGGTCGCCTGAAGCGCAAGAAGCTGGCGCTGAAGGACGAGATCGCCAGGATCGAGGACTTCCTCAACCCCGACATCATCGCCTGACCTTTAGCCGGCCTTGCGCTGGCGCTTGGCGTCGAACATGGCTGCGTCCGCCTGGGCGATCAGGGATTCCGGGTCGATCTCCGGCCCGATCTCGCGGACGCCGTAGCTGACCCGCAGGCGCGCGTCGGCGGCGCCGGGCAGGTGCAGGTCCTGTTCGATGGCGTGGGCGAGGGCGCCGGCGCGCGCCTCCGCGGCGGCCTGGTCCGCGGGCATCAGCACCACGGCGAACTCATCGCCCCCCATCCGGCCCACCACGTCGCTCTCGCGCACATTGGCGACCAGGCGTTCGGCCACGGCATGCAGGGCGGCGTCGCCGGCCGAATGCCCGAGGCGGTCGTTCAGCGCCTTGAAGCCGTCGAGATCGAAGTAGACCAGGCTCAGCGGGAAGCCGTGGCGCTGGGCGAACGTCCGGGCGCGGCCCAGCTCGCGCAGGAAGGCGCGGCGGTTCAGGAGCGGGGTCAGGGGGTCGCGATCGGCCAGGCCCTCGGCTTCCTCGAGGCGCGCCTTCAGCCGGTCGACCTCGGCCTTCAGGTCGTCGAGTTCGCCCAGCAGGCTCTGGATCGCGGCCTGGACCGCCGGGGTCATCTCGGCGCGGGTGACGCCCATGAACGTGGCGCGGTCGATCGGCTGGCTCGCGGCAAGCCCGGCCGCCGCCGCCGGCGTGGCGACGCGGCGGCGGTTGGCCGCTATGGGTTCGCTGCGTGCGCCGCCGACCTTCATCGTCATCCCCGAATGGTTAACGCCATTCGACGTCACCGCGGTTAAGGGATTCTAACCGTGGCGAGTTGTGCGGGCAAAGGCGGCGCCTATACTCCGCCGCCTTTCGGGGACGCCTTGGGATTCCACACATCATGAGCGCGCCTGTCGCCATCATCATGGGCAGCCGGTCGGACTGGCCCGTGCTGCGCCACGCCGCCGAGATGCTGGAGGGGCTGGGCGTCGCCTACGAGGCCCGGGTGGTCTCGGCCCACCGCACGCCGCAGCGGATGTACGACTTCGCCCGCGGGGCCAAGGCCGCGGGCTTCAAGGTGATCATCGCCGGCGCCGGCGGCGCGGCGCATCTGCCGGGGATGACCGCCTCCCTGACCGACCTGCCTGTGCTGGGCGTTCCCGTGGAGTCCAAGGCGCTGAAGGGCATGGACAGCCTGCTGTCGATCGTCCAGATGCCCGGCGGCATCCCGGTAGGGACGCTGGCCATCGGCGAGGCGGGCGCCAAGAACGCCGGCTTGCTGGCGGCCAGGATCCTGGCCCTGTCGGACGCCGACCTGGCGAACCGCGTCAGCGCCTTCGCCGAACAACAGACCGCGAGCGTTTCCGAGGCGGTCGAGTAGAGCAGAGACAGATGGCCACGCTTCCGCTTCCCCCCGGCTCCACCCTCGGCATCCTGGGGGGCGGGCAGCTCGGCCGCATGCTGGCGCTGGCCGCCGCGCGCCTGGGCTTCGACGTGGCCGTGCTGGAGCGCGACGCCGACAGCCCGGCCGGCCGGGTGGCGGCCCACACGATCGTCGGCGCCTACGACGACCCGGCGGCGCTGGAGCAGCTGGCCGCGGTGGCCCAGGTGGTGACCTTCGAGTTCGAGAACGTGCCCGCCGACTCGGTGCTCAAGCTCCAGTCCTTGGGTGTCGAGGTGGCGCCCGGGCCCGAGGCCCTCGCCGTGGCGCAGGACCGGATCGCCGAGAAGCAGTTCCTCAACGCCAGCGGCGCGCCGACCGTCGCGTTCTCGTCCGCCGACACGGCGGAGGAGGCCGTGGCCGCCACCGCCGCCATGGGCGCGCCCGTGCTGATGAAGACCCGCCGCGAAGGCTATGACGGCAAGGGCCAGCGCTGGGTGGAGCACGCCGCCGACGCCGCGGCCGCCTTCGCCGAACTGGGCGGGGTTCCGGTCATCCTGGAGGCTCCGGCCGACTTCGTCCGCGAGCTGTCGATCATCGCCGCGCGGGGCCGCGACGGCGCGACGGCGGTCTATCCCCTGGCCGAGAACCATCACGAGGGCGGCATCCTGCGCCGCAGCCTGGCGCCTGCCCAGGTGAGCGAGGATCTCGCCTTCCAGGCCGAGAAGATCGCCGCGCGCATCCTCAAGGGCCTGAACTACGTCGGCGTGGTGGGGATCGAGCTGTTCGAGCTGAAGGACGGCACGCTGCTGGTCAACGAGATCGCGCCGCGCGTCCACAACACCGGCCATTGGACCCAGGACGGCTGCGCGGCGGACCAGTTCGAGCAGCACATCCGCGCGGTGGCCGGCTGGCCCCTGGCGCCCACCGTCCCGCACGCCCGCGTCGAGATGCTGAACCTGCTGGGCGACGAGGCCGAGGCCTGGAGCAAGCTGGCCCACGAGCCGGACACCCGCATACACCTCTACGGCAAGCGCGATCCCAAGCCCGGCCGCAAGATGGGGCACGTGAACAAGCTCAAGGCGCTGTGAACCTTCCCTCCCCATAAGGGGAGGCAAGAGATGTCAGGTTGACCTTACATTCCTCGCATGTCAGGTTAACCTGACATTCAAGGAGCGCGCTTTCATGGCCATGGACATCGCCCACCGCCGCTACGTGACCCGGACCATCGCCTTCATGGTCCCCTACGTGGCCATCAACATCGCTGCGATCGGCGGCGCGTTCGACGATCGCAGCGCGCCGGGATCGTGGCTGTTGGGGTTGGCCGTGGCGGCCCCGGTGGTGGGCCAACTCTGGGCGACCCTGGCCCTGATGAACGACGCGGACGAGTTCGTCCGGGCCTTGACGGCCAAGCGGTTCATCCTGGCGTCGGGGGCGGCGATGGCGATCTTCACCGCCTGGGGGTTCGTGGAAGAGTACGCCCGCGCCCCGCACGTGCCGGGCTATGTGATCTACATGCTCTTCTGGCTCTGCTACGGCCTGGTCTCGCCGTTCGTGCGGACCACCCGGTGAGGAACCGGCTGAAGGACCTGCGCGCGGGCCGCGGCTGGACCCAGGCCGACCTCGGCGAGCGCCTAGGGGTCTCGCGCCAGGCGATCATCGCCATCGAGAGCGACAAGCACGATCCGTCGCTGGACCTGGCCTATCGGATCGCCGCGCTGTTCGGCGAGCCGGTGGAGACGATCTTCGAGAACCCTCACGCCTGAGGCGGTGCGCTTCCGTACCGGGCCCGGGCCAGGGTCTCAGCGGCCCCGCTGAGCCAGCGGCTCGGGCGGATGGTGGTCGTCGCTTTCCACTTTTCGAGGCTCATGACGTTCTCGATGCGCCGGTCGGCGAACTCGAGCGCCTCCTTGCGGCCCGCTGTCATGCGGATCGCCATCGCGCCGGTCAGGATCCCCGCCAGGATCGCGCGCTTTGAATAGTGATTCTCGTCCGTGGCCTCGTCTCCGGCCCAGCGCCAGAGCACGTCGGCGCTTTCCCAGGCGAGGCGGGAGCCCAGGGCCAGGTTCTGCGGCAGGGCCAGGAAGCCCATCCAGCGGCGCAGGGCCGGCTCGTCCTGGGCCGAGGCGTCGAGGCGCGCCTCCACCGCCCGGCGGATCCGCTCGCGGATCTTCAGGTTCGAGGGGTGGACCTCGGCCAGGGTCGCCAGGGCGCGGGCGTCGTGCCGGCGCGAGAGCAGGGCGGCGAGGTCGGCGGGCCCGTGCGGTATCAGGAGTTCGGTCTCGCCGGGCGACATGCCCTGGGCCTTCCCGGCCAGCACGGCGGTGCGCCGGGTCCACCCGTGGACCGGCGCCAGTTTCAGCGTTTCGTCGAGGAGCGCCTGTTCGGCGGCTTCGGCCCAGTCCTGCGCGGCGATGATCATGGTTGCTTTGTACGGCGAACGCGTGGACATCGCATCCGCCTTCTGCTAATTGCCCGCGCTCAAACCCGAAGGGTCACACCTTCGGGCGATCCATTTTTGCACGCTCGCCGCCTTTTGCCGGTCGAGGCGGGCGGCTAGCGTTACGCAGGAGAGGTTCCTCTGGTTCAGATTTTCGTCCGCGACAACAACGTCGATCAGGCCCTGAAGGCGCTGAAGAAGAAGATGCAGCGCGAAGGCTCGTTCCGCGAAATGAAGCGGCACGTCCACTACGAGAAGCCGTCGGAAAAGCGCGCCCGCCAGAAGGCGGAAGCCGTGCGCCGCGCCCGCAAGCTGGCCCGCAAGCGCGCCCAGCGCGAAGGCCTGATCGCCGCGCCGAAGAAGCCGACGCGCTGATTTGATCCAGGTCTAAAACCTGGCACGAATGATGCTTATTTGAAGGGCTGCGCCACCGGCGCGGCCCTTTTTGCGTATACGGCTAAGGCGCGATGTACGGTCGCGGGCGGCCGGCGTTTAATGGTCTATCACCGGTCGGCGTCCTATCTTGTGGGCCTGACCGCCGCTTTCGAGGGATCTGTCCTCATATGAACATGCGAAATCTCGTCATCTGGGGCGTCATCGTCGTCGTCCTGATTGGCCTCTACAGCATGATGACGGGTGGCGGCCGCGGGGCCGCCGGGGCCCACGAGGTCACCTACTCGCAGCTTCTCTCGAAGGTGAACGCCGGCGAGGTGAAGAAGGCCGAGATCCAGGGCCCGATGGTCCAGGTGACCGACCAGTCGAACCGCACCTTCCGGGCCGTGACGCCCAACAACCAGGACGACCTGGTGAAGCGGCTGGAGTCGCAGGGCGCCGACATCACGGTGAAGGCCGCCGGTGGGATCACGCTGGTGGGCCTGCTGCTGAATTCGCTGCCGATCCTGCTGCTGATCGGCGTCTGGATCTTCTTCATGCGCCAGATGCAGGGTGGGGCCCGTGGGGCCATGGGCTTCGGCAAGTCCAAGGCGCGCCTGCTCACCGAGAACAAGAACCGCGTCACCTTCGAGGACGTGGCCGGCGTGGACGAGGCCAAGGAAGAGCTGACGGAAATCGTCGACTTCCTGAAGGACCCGCAGAAATTCCAGCGCCTGGGCGGCAAGATCCCCAAGGGCGCGCTGCTGATCGGCCCGCCCGGCACCGGTAAGACCCTGATCGCCCGCGCCGTCGCGGGTGAGGCGGGCGTGCCGTTCTTCACCATCTCGGGCTCGGACTTCGTGGAGATGTTCGTGGGCGTCGGCGCCAGCCGCGTGCGCGACATGTTCGAACAGGCCAAGAAGAACGCCCCCTGCATCATCTTCATCGACGAAATCGACGCCGTGGGCCGCCATCGTGGCGCGGGCCTGGGCGGCGGTAACGACGAGCGCGAGCAGACGCTGAACCAGCTGCTGGTCGAGATGGACGGCTTCGAGGCGAACGAAGGGATCATCCTGATCGCCGCCACCAACCGTCCCGACGTGCTGGACCCGGCCCTGCTGCGTCCCGGCCGCTTCGACCGCCAGGTCGTGGTGCCGAACCCCGACATCAACGGCCGCGAGCGCATCCTGCGCGTCCACATGAAGAACGTGCCCCTGGCGGCCGACGTGGACGTGAAGGTCATCGCCCGCGGCACCCCCGGCTTCTCGGGCGCCGACCTGGCCAACCTGGTCAACGAGGCCGCCCTGATGGCCGCCCGCAAGAACCGCCGCATGGTCACCATGCGCGACTTCGAGGACGCCAAGGACAAGGTGATGATGGGCGCCGAGCGGCGGTCCATGGTCATGACCGAGGACGAAAAGAAGCTCACCGCCTATCACGAGGGCGGTCACGCCCTGGTGGCCCTGTCGGTGCCCGCCACCGACCCGGTGCACAAGGCCACGATCATTCCGCGGGGCCGCGCCCTGGGCATGGTCATGCAGCTGCCGGAACGGGACAAGTTCTCGATGTCCTACGAGCAGATGACCTCGCGCCTGGCCATCCTGTTCGGCGGCCGCGTCGCCGAGGAGATCATCTTCGGCAAGGACAAGATCACTTCCGGCGCCTCGTCCGACATCAGCCAGGCCACCAAGCTGGCCCGGGCGATGGTGACCAAGTGGGGCTTCTCGGAGCGCCTGGGCTCGGTCGAGTACGGCGAGAACCAGGAAGAGGTGTTCCTGGGCCACTCGGTCGCGCGCAACCAGAACGTCTCAGAAGAGACCGCCAAGATCATCGACGAAGAGGTCCGGCGGCTGGTGGAGAGCGGCGAGAGCGAAGCGCGCCGTATCCTGACCGAGAAGCTGGACGACCTTCACACCCTGGCCAAGGCCCTCCTCGAGTACGAGACCCTGACCGGCGACGAGATCGTCAATGCGCTGAAGGGCGTCCCGCCCCACCGCGACGAGAGCGAGGCCAAGCGCCCCACCGGTCCGTCCGTGGCGGTGCCCATCTCGCCCAAGCCCAGCGCCGAACCGGCTTAAGGGTCCAGGCCAGAGGTAAAGACAAGGGCGGTCGCGCAGGCGGCCGCCCTTTTCGTTTGTGGCGCGCCGCAGCGCTTTCTTCCGTCGCGGCGCTGGCGCTATGACGGCCGGGCGCATGAACGTTTCACCACCGACCCTCGCCCGCCCAAAGGTCATGGGCATCGTCAACGCGACGCCGGACAGCTTCTCCGACGGCGGTCGCTTCCTCGCGCCTGAGGCGGCGCTGGCGCAGGCGCGACGGCTCATCGCCGACGGCGCCGACATTCTGGATATCGGGGCGGAATCCACGCGGCCCGGGGCCGACCCCGTCCCCGCTGAGGTCGAGATCGAGCGCCTCGTCCCCCTGATCAAGGCGCTCCGAGCCGAGAGCGACGTGCCGATCTCGGTCGACACCATGAAGCCGCAGGTGGCGCGAGCGGCGATGGCGGCCGGGGCCGGCATCTGGAACGACGTGGCGGCGCTTCGCTACGCGCCCGAAAGCCTGGCCGCCGCCGCCGAGCTGGGCTGCGAGGTGGTGCTCATGCACATGCAGGGCGAGCCGCGCACCATGCAGGCCGAGCCGCGCTACGACGACGTTGTCGCCGAGGTCGCGGCCTTCCTGGCCCAGCGGGCCGAGGCGGCCATGGCGGCGGGGGTGGCGCGCGAGAAGATCTGGCTGGATCCCGGCATCGGCTTCGGCAAGCACCCGCTGCGCCACAACCTGCCGCTGCTCGCGGGGCTGGATCGGATCGTCGCCCTAGGCTTCCCGGTGCTGCTGGGCGCCAGCCGCAAGGCGTTCATCGGCGCCCTCGACCCCGGCGCGGCGGTGGATAAGCGCCTGGGCGGCTCGATCGCGGCGGCCCTGGCTGGCGCGTCGGCGGGCGTGGCGGCGGTGCGCGTGCACGACGTGCGTGAGACGGTTCAGGCCCTGACCGTGCAGGCGGCGATCGCTGGTGGACGCTAGCGTGCGGCCTTGACCCTGGGATGATCCCGCCAGGCCGGCAGGGTCGCCATGTGGGCGAGAGTGTCGCGTTCGGCGGCCGCGCGGTCGCCGCCCACTTCGCGCAACCGCCATTCCACCATGCGGCTGAACCGGGTGTCGAAGTCCTGCAGCGCCCCGTTGTCGTCGACGCAGTACTGACAGTAGCGCCCGTCCTCGATCGGCATGCCGCAGCTCTCGCAGGGGTGGGTCATGGGCCGGATTCTCCGCTTTTCACATCACTTGCCCGCATGAGCCCCCGTCCGCCATGAGCCGGATCAAGGCGGCGCAGGCGCTGCCGGTTGGGGATAGTTCGCAAATCCGGATGCACTTTGCCGCCCGGGCGTCCTAACTGCGAGACATGCAGAACCTTGGCCGCGTCCTGATCATCGCCGGCTCCGACAGCGGGGGCGGGGCGGGCATCCAGGCCGACATCAAGACGGTCACGGCGCTGGGCGGCTATGCGGCCACCGCGATTACGGCGGTCACGGTCCAGAACACCCTCGGCGTCACCGGCGTCCATCCAATCCCGCTCGACGTGGTGGAGGCGCAGGCGCGGGCGGTCCTGTCCGACATCGGCGCCGACGCCATCAAGACCGGCATGCTGGGTGACGCCGCCACGGTCGAACTGGTGGCCCGGCTCCTGGACGAGGCGGCGGTCCCGGCGGCGATCGATCCGGTGATGGTGGCCAAGGGGGGCGCCTCGCTGCTGGCGGCCGATGCGGTGGCCGCGGTCCGCGAGCTGTTGATCCCGCGCGCCACGCTGCTGACGCCCAACGCGCCCGAGGCGGAGGCGCTGACCGGGCTGGCAGTCGCGACCACCGACGACCTCCGCCGCGCCGGCGACGCGCTGCTCAAGGCGGGCGCGAAGGCGGTGCTGATGAAGGGCGGTCACGTGCCGGGCGAGCGCGTGGTGGACGTTCTAATGACGGCGCAGGGCGACACCGCCTTCGAAGGCGAGAGGATCGAGAGCCGGCACACCCACGGCACCGGCTGCACCCTGGCCTCGGCCTGCGCCGTCGGCCTCGCCCAGGGATTGCCCCTAGTCGCGGCGGTGGCGCGGGCCTGGGACTATGTCCACGAGGCGATGCTGCGCGCGCCCGGCCTGGGCGCCGGCCACGGACCGCTGGACCACGCCTGGCCGCTGCGGGGGCGTGCATGAGCCTGGAGCGCCGCCTCGAGGACGTTCTGCGCCAGTCCGCGCCGCTGATGCGGGTGCTGACGACCCTGCGCGAGCTGGACCTGCCGGACTGGCTGCTGTTCTCGGGCGCGGTGTACCAGCGGGTCCTGAATCACCTGGGCGGCCGCGACCTGGACTACGGGATCAAGGACTACGACGTCGGCTATTTCGATGGGTCGGACATTTCCTACGAGGCCGAGGACGTGGTGATCCGGCGCGTGGCGGCGGCGTTCGAACCGCCGCTCCGCGAGATGGTGGAAGTGCGCAACCAGGCGCGGGTCCACGTCTGGTTCGAGGGCAAGTTCGGCGAGCCCTATGCCCCGCTCTCCAGCTCGGCTGAGGCGCCTGAGCGGTTCGTCAGTCCGATGTTCGCCGTGGGAGTGAAGCTGGAGCCCGACGACCGCCTCAGCATGGTGGCGCCCTTCGGCCTGGAGGATCTGTTCGCCCGGCGGCTGCGGCCCAATCCCAACGGGCCTTCCGCCAACTTCCCGCGCATCGCCGCCTCCGCCAAGGCCCGCTGGCCGGAGATCGAGGTGGTCGCCGATCAGCGCCGATAGACCTCGGGGTCGCGGATCTCCATCCAGTTTTCCACGCTCGTCAGGTCGGTGAAGCCGAACTGCCGGTACAGGCCGTGGGCGTCGCGCGTGGCCAGGTGCAGGCGGCGGAAGCCCTGCAGATCCGGGTGCGCCCGGAGGTAGGCCATGATCTGCTTGCCGAGGCCTGCGCCGCGGTGGCCTGCGTCCACAAAGACGTCGCAGACCCAGCCGAAGGTGGCCCGGTCGGTGACCACCCGCGCCATGGCCGCCATGGTCCCGTCCGGCGCATAGGCGCCCACGACCAAGCTGTTGGCGCAGGACCTGGCGAAGGTCTCCAGCGGGATGCCCTCGGCCCAGTAGCTCTCGGTCGAGATCCAGCGATGCGCCCGGGCCAGGTCGAACCGCGCGGGATCGTCGCTCACCTCGTAGGTCATCGAACCCCTCCTGCCGGTCCGCCGCGCCGGAACTGGCCCTTGCCGCCCCGGTCGTCCCGACGCAAGTCCTGGGGCCGTTTTCGAGGAGGCCAGTCTTGCGCCAGTGGACCGTCGACGCCTTTGCCGACCGCCCGTTCCGGGGGAACCCCGCCTGCGTGGTCGAGCCCTTCGCCGCCTGGCCGGACGCAGCCTGGATGCAGGCCCTCGCGGCCGAGAACAACCAGGCGGAGACCGCCTTTCTTCTGCGGACCGACGATCCGGCCCGGTTCGGCCTGCGCTGGTTCACGCCGCTGCTGGAGGTGCCGCTGTGCGGCCACGCGACCCTGGCGGCGGGCCATGCGCTCTTCGCCGAGCTCGGCGTCGCTGCGGACCGGCTCACCTTCGACACCAATTCCGGCGCCCTGACGGTCGCGCGGGCCGGCGAGGGGTATGAGATGGACTTCCCCGCCCAGCCGCCGGTGCAGACCGCGGTCCCGGCGGGTCTCGCCGAAGCGCTGGGTGCCGAGCCCAGCGAGGTGTGGGCCTCGTCCTATCTGGTCGCCCTGTTCGACGACGAAGGGACAGTGCGGAATCTGACGCCGGACATCCCGGCGCTGAACCGCATCTCCGGCGAGGCGACCGGCGGCCGCGGCAACGTCGGCGTGGCGGCGCTGGCGAAGGCCGGGCCCCACGATGTGGTCGACCGGTTCTTCGCTCCCGGCTCTGGGATTCCCGAGGATCCCTGCACGGGATCGCTTCACTGTATCCTGGCGCCGCTCTTCGCGCAGAAACTGGGCCGTGCGACCGTGCGCTTCCACCAGGCCTATCCCGGCCGGGGCGGTGACCTGGAGTGCGAGCACCGCGGCGATCGCGTCCTGCTGCGCGGCCGGGCGGTGACGATGATGGAAAGCACGCTGCGCGCAGAGCCCTGAAGGCGCAGGGTCCAGAACGCGCAGACGCCCCCGAAGCCGAGGCTCCGGGGGCGTCCAGTCTCCGCCGAGAGGGCGGGTGTCAGGCGCCGCGGTTAGCGGCGATGGCCGTAGCCGTACCCGTACTCCCGATCGTGCGTCTGGCGCCCGATGCGGGTGTCGAGGCGGTCGAAGCGGCGGTCGAGGTCGGCGCGCTCCCAGCTGTTCAGGCCGTTGACGCGGTAGCGGGCCTCGATGCGGGCGATATTCCGCGCCTGGTCGCGCAGGTCAGCCGCTTCGCCGCGGGTAAGGGCGCCCGTCCGGACGCCCCAGGCGATCCGGCGGTTCAGCTCGTCCTGACGCTGGTTCAGGTTGTAGGCGCCGCGGTCGTGCCGCGCGTGCTCGTAACGATCGTAGGGCTGGGCCGTGGCGATGGCCGGGGCGGCGACGGCCGTCACGGCAGTGACGGCGGCCAGAGCGGCGATCAGGGTCTTCATGTCTGGTCTCCTTAGTCCGTGTCGACCGGGGGTCGGCCTTCAGTGACGACAAGAGACCACGCCGCGCCTGACGCGCGTCTGAGCCTCGCCGTTGGGCGAGGTTCACCTAGATTGCAGGACGTTCAGCTGGCGGTCAGGCCGCCGCGCCGGCCCGGGACGCGCCCGCACCGCCGGTCGCGGCGGCGTTAAGCACCGCGGAGATGGCGTCGTAGAGCTTGGCGATCTCGATCGGCTTGGCGACGTGGGCGTCCATGCCGACCGCGAGGTACTCCTCGACCTGGTGCGTCAGGGCGTTGGCGGTCAGGGCCACGATGGGCGTGCGGCGGCGGCCGGTGGTCTTCTCAGCCTCGCGGATGGCGGAGGCGGCGGTGATGCCGTCCATCACCGGCATCTGGATGTCCATCAGGATCAGGTCGTAGCTGCCCGTGCGCCAGGCCTCCACGGCTTCGCGGCCGTCCGGGACGATGTGCACCTCGATGCCAAGCGAGCCCAGAACCGCCGCCAGCACCTGCTGGTTGGTCGGATTGTCCTCGGCGGCCAGCAGGCGCAGGTCGCCGTCGTCGGAGGACTGTGCGGACTCGTTCCCGTCGGCCGACGCCGGGCGCCCGCGGCTCAGCGGCAGTTCGACCGTGAAGGTCGATCCCTGGCCCTCGAGGCTCTCCACATTGATCGAGCCGCCCATCATCTGGGTCAGCTCGCGGCAGATCGCTAGACCCAGGCCCGTGCCGCCGAAACGCCGGGTGGCCGAATTGTCCGCCTGGGTGAACTTCTCGAACAGGCTGGGCAGCTTCTCGGGCGAGATGCCGACGCCCGTGTCGCGCACCACGATCCGCAGGCCGCCGGCGGCGTTGACGTCCACCGTCGCGCCGACCGAGCCCTGCGGCGTGAACTTCACCGCGTTGGACAGCAGATTGCCGATGATCTGGCGCAGGCGGTCCGCGTCGCCGCGCCACCAGCCCTTGGCCTCTTCGGCGATCGTGACCGAGAAGCCCAGGCCTTTCGCGCGCGCCATGATCTCGAAGTTCTCGCGCGCGCCGTCGATGGCGACCTCGGCGTCGAAGTCCTCCTCGAACAGGTTCAGCTTGCCGGCCTCGATCTTGGACAGGTCGAGCACGTCGTTCAGCACGGCCAGCAGCAGGCCGCCCGAGCGGCGGATCACGTCGAGCCGGTCGCGCTGCACCTGGTCGAGCTGGCCCAGGGCCATGACTTCGGCCATCGCCAGGACACCGTTGAGCGGCGTGCGGATCTCGTGGCTCATGTTGGCCAGGAACTGGGTCTTCAGCACATTGGCGGCGTTGGCGGCGTCGCGCGCCAGCTCCAGCTCGCGCATCGCGCGCTTCAGGTCGTCCTCGCGCTCGCCCAGCTTGCCCAGCAGGTGGTTGAAGCTCTCGGTGAGGCTCTGGAACAGCTCGTCCGAGGCGTCGACCTTGACGGGGGTGAAGCTGCCGCCGGCGGCGACCTCATGCATGGCCTGCGACAGGCTCTGCACCGGCTGGATCACCCGGTGCGCCAGGCTGCGGGCCAGGAACAGCGCTACGCCGACGCCGCCGAACAGCAGGACGAAGGTCAGGGCGATGAACTGCGGCAGCATCGGCCGGAGCGACGGCTGTTCGACCGTCAGGGTGAACTGGCCGACCGTCCGACCGTCCAGAACGATGGGACGGGTGAGGGCCTCCGTGGCGCCCGTGGCGGGCTCGGGGCTCTTGAAGCTGGCAAGCTCGCGGCCGGTGCTGTCCACGACGTGGGCGGAGACGACGTCCTTGCTGGCCTGCACCGCGGCGATGGCGCGGTTGAGGTCGATGCGGCTGGCGGGCGCCATCGAGGGGCCCGCCATCTGGGCGGCGATCTCGGTCAGGCCTTCGTGGAACTTGTGGGATTGCGTGCGGGCGATGGCCCACTGCTGCAGCATGAAGGTCAGGCAGGCGGCGACCAGGACCACCACCGTGGTGATCAGCCCGACGCCGGCCACGCGCGCATGGAACGTCGCCGTCGGGGCCGCGCTCTTCGGCGCGCCGTTTCCAGACGTGTCCCCCGGCAGGTTCATGCCCGCAGGGATAGACCGATAGTCCTAACGCTTCGCTTCCGTCGCGGCGGGCAGTTTGCCGCCTTTTCACTCAAAACTGTGCCTTTGGCGCCACGCTACAACTGGCCGCATCAGAAAACATGGTTAACGAGTCCTGAATCCATTGCGTGCGCAGTAACCTTTGCTTTACCTTAACGAGTGTCGGGTAACTTAAGGGGTGTATCCACATGGAAAAAGCGTTCGTGGCCCAACGCGTGGCCAACAAGCTCTTCTCGACGGAGGCCGCGGTCGACGGCGCTCTGATCGAAGCTACTGAACTGATGGGCGAAATGCTCAAGGCTCGCCAGGACGTGAAGACCTCGCTGGTCTTCGCCGACGACGTGCAAGTCAAGATGATGGAAGCCATGAAGGCGCTCAGCGAAGCTCGCTCCGCCATGGTCGCCGTCCACAACGAACTGAACGAAGCGAAGCTTCGCCTGGGCATCCGCACGAAGATGAGCGGCATGGACAAGCCGGCCGAAGGCGCGGTTCGTCACCAGACGACCATGCGCGAGGTCGGTTAACCGACCTTTCCGTCGGTTACCTGACGGATCATTGCAATAGATTAACTGGTTAGGCGCCTCTAATTCGCATTAGGGGCGCTTAATCATGCCAGACATCTCCGTCCGATTGCTGATCAACGCCTTCTCCGTCCTGGGCGCGCTCTTCGCGCTCTGGAAGGGCGGTAAGGCTGAGCGCGCGGCGGGGGTCATCGTTCTGGTGAACGCCCTGATCGGCGAGGCCAGCCACTGGCTCGCCCCCGCTAGCGACGACATCATCCGCCTCGTCAACGACGGCCTCACCGCCCTCGGCCTGCTTGTGGTGACGGTCCGTTACGTCGCGCCGTGGATGGGCGGGGTGATGCTGTTCTTCGCCGCCCAGTTCGCCATGCATTCGTACTACATGGTGACCGAGCGGCCGACCGGCGATTATCTCAACGCCTTGATCAACAACATCAATTTCAGCGGCATCAGCTGGTGCTTGGTCATCGGCACGATCGTGGCCTGGCGGCGTCGCGCAAAGGCGAGCGCGTCGCAGGCCGCCGCCTAAACCCAGCGTCCCGCGCCCCCGGGGGTCCGCGCGTCCGCGGGCAGCTCCTGCGCCTGGACCATATTGACGCAGGCGGGCTCAGCTGCGCCTCGGCGGCAGCCTGCCTTCACAGGTCGTTAGAAAAGTTTCTCTTGCGCTGCAGCACAAACGAGCGCCTTTGGCCGGCGGGCCACGCCCTCCCAACGGGGCGCTGCTCATCTGCAAGGATGGGAGACATCGCTATGAATACCACGCCGAAGCCGGCCATGCGTCCGGCTCGCCCCGAGTTCTCTTCCGGCCCGTGCGCCAAGCGCCCCGGATGGAATCCCGAAAATCTCAGCAACGCCGTCCTCGGCCGTTCGCACCGGTCGAAGATCGGCAAGGCGCGCCTGAAGGAAGCCATCGACCGCACCCGCGAGGTGCTGGGCGTGCCCGACGACTACCTCGTCGGCATCGTGCCCGGCTCCGACACCGGCGCCGTCGAGATGGCCCTGTGGTCGATGCTGGGTCCGCGCCTGGTGCAGCTGCTGGCCTTCGAAAGCTTCGGCAAGGACTGGGTGACCGACGTCACCAAGCAGCTGAAGATCGAGGCCGAGGTGCTGGACGCGCCCTACGGCCAGCTTCCCGACCTCTCGAAGGTCCGCAAGGACGCCGACTTGGTCTTCACCTGGAACGGCACCACCTCGGGCGTCCGGGTGCCGAACGCCGACTTCATCGCCGCGGACCGCGAAGGCATCACGATCTGCGACGCGACCTCGGCCGCCTTCGCCCAGGACCTGGACTGGCCCAAGCTCGATGTCGTCACCTTCTCCTGGCAGAAGGCCCTGGGCGGCGAGGCCGCGCACGGGGTCCTGATCCTGTCGCCGCGCGCCGTGGCCCGTCTCGAGAGCTACAGCCCGCCGTGGCCCATGCCGAAGCTGTTCCGCATGACCAAGGGCGGCAAGGTGACGCTCGACCTGTTCGAAGGCGCCACCATCAACACGCCCTCGATGCTGGCCGTCGAGGACGCGGTTGATGCGCTGAAGTGGGCCGCCGCCATCGGCGGGTTCACGGAGATGAAGCGCCGGGCCGACGCCAACCTGGCGGTGCTGGACGCCTGGGTCGCCAAGACCGACTGGGTCGCCTTCCTGGCCGAGACGGCGGACATCCGCTCCAACACCTCCGTGTGCCTGAAGGTGGTCGACCCGCGGGTCACCGGCCTGTCGGCCGACGCCCAGGCCGACTTCGCCAAGAAGCTGGCCGCGGTGCTGGAAAAGGAGGGCGTGGCCCTCGACGTCGGCGGCTATCGCGACGCCCCTCCCGGTCTGCGGATCTGGTGCGGCGCCACGGTCGAGACCTCCGACCTCGACGCGCTGACGCCCTGGCTCGACTGGGCCTTCGCCTCCGTCGTCGCCGACCTGCAAGCCGCCTAAGCGCGGCTCCACGCCCCCATCGACACATCACCCCTCCCGGCGCGGCCGGGAGGGCGTCTCCCGAGGAGATTCACCATGCCCCGCGTGCTCATCGCCGATAAGCTCAGCCCCGCCGCCATCGACATCTTCAAACAGCGCGGCGTCGACGTCGACGTGAAGACCGGCCTGCCCAAGGACGAATTGCTGAAGATCGTCCACGAGTACGACGGCATCGCCATCCGCTCGGCCACCAAGGTCGACAAGGACGTGATCGCCGCCGCCAAGAACCTGAAGGTCGTCGCCCGCGCCGGCATCGGCGTCGACAACGTCGACATCCCCGCCGCCACCGCCGCCGGCGTGGTGGTCATGAACACCCCGTTCGGCAACTCGATCACCACCGCCGAGCACGCCATTGCGATGATGTTCGCCCTGGCCCGCCAGCTGCCCGCCGCCGACCAGTCGACCCAGGCCGGCAAGTGGGAGAAGAACCGGTTCATGGGCGTGGAGCTCTACGCCAAGACCCTGGGCCTCATCGGGGCCGGCAATATCGGCGGCATCGTCGCCGACCGGGCGCTGGGCCTGAAAATGAAGGTGGTCGCCTACGACCCCTTCCTCTCGCCCGAACGCGCCGTCGAGATCGGCGTGGAGAAGGTCGAGCTGGAGGAGCTGCTGGCCCGGGCCGACATCATCACCCTGCACACCCCGCTCACCGACAAGACGCGCAACATCCTGTCGGCCGAGAACCTCGCCAAGACGAAGAAGGGCGTCCTGATCGTCAACTGCGCCCGCGGCGGCCTGGTGGACGAGGCGGCGCTGCGCAAGCTGCTGGACGAGGGGCATGTCGGCGGCGCGGCCTTCGACGTGTTCGTGGAGGAGCCGGCCAAGGAGAACCCGCTGTTCGGCGCCGAGAACTTCATCGCCACCCCGCACCTGGGCGCCTCGACCAATGAGGCCCAGGAGAACGTTGCGCTGCAGGTGGCCGAGCAGATGAGCGACTATCTGCTCACCGGCGCGGTCACCAACGCCCTGAACAGCCCCTCGGTCACCGCCGAGGAGGCCCCGCGCCTGAAGCCCTTCGTGGCCCTGGCCGAGAAGCTGGGCGCCCTGGCCGGCCAGATGGTCGACTTCGGCATCAAGTCGGTGGACATCGCCTTCGAGGGCGAGGTGTCCAAGCTCAACACCCGCCCGCTGAGCGCCGCGGCCCTGGCCGGCGTGCTGCGGCCGATGCTGGCCGAGATCAACATGGTCTCGGCCCCGGCGGTGGCGAAGGAGCGCGGCATCACCGTCTCGGAGAGCAAGCAGGACGACTCGCCGATCTACGAGAGCCTGGTGCGCATCACCGTCACGACCGAAAAGGGCAAGCGCTCGTTCGCCGGGACGGTCCAGGCCGGCGCGCCCCGGGTGGTCGAGGTGAAGGGCATGGACCTGGACGCCCCGTTCGCGCCGCGGATGCTGTACATCAACAACCTGGACAAGCCGGGCTTCATCGGCGCGCTGGGCGGCCTGCTGGGCGAGGCGGGCGTCAACATCGCCACCTTCAACCTGGGCCGCATCGACGCGGGCGACGACGCCATCGCCCTGGTGGGCGTGGACCAGGAGCCCACCGAGGCGCTGCTGGCCAAGATCCAAGGCCTGCCGCACGTGAAGGAAGCTCGCGCGCTCCGCTTCTGACCAACTGGCCCTTGCGCCTGCGATCCGAGGTCACAACCTGAGCCTCGGGTCGCAGGAGGGGTTCGTGAAGGTCATCGGCAGCTACGTCAGTCCATATGTGCGCAAGGTGCTCGCATGCCTTGCGCTGAAGGGGCTGACCTATGAAATCGACCCGATCACGCCCTTCTTCGGCGACGACGATTTCAGCCGGATGAGCCCCCTGCGCCGGATACCTGTCCTGCTGGATGGGGATCTGCAGCTCTGCGACTCCTCGGTGATCTGCGCGTACCTGGACGAAGCCTATCCCGGCCATCCTCTGTTGCCGGCGGACCCGCGCGCCCGCGCCCGCGCTCGCTGGCTGGAAGAGTTCGCCGACACCCGCATGGGAGATGTCTTCATCTGGGGGCTTTTCTACCCGCTGTTCGCCCACCCTGCCGTGTGGAACGAGCCCGGCGATCAGGCGCGCGTGGACAAGACGCTGGCCGAAGACGCTCCGGCGGTGCTGAACTACCTCGAGGGCGAGGTCCCGGTGGAAGGTTTCCTGTTCGGAACGATCGGGCTGGCCGACATCGCGCTCGGCGCCTTCTTCCGCAATGCCGGCTTCGTCGGGTTCGCCATCGATGATCGCTGGCCGCTCACAGCGGCCTATGTGGCGCGGGTCCTGGCCCACCCGGCGCTGGCGGATCTGCGCCGGTTCGAGGACGCGCAGATCGCGGCCACCCCGGCCGGCCGCCGCGCCGCGCTCGCGGCGGTCGGCGCCCCGCTTTCCGCCGAGACGGTCGCGACGCCCACGCCCCGTAAGGGGATCATGTCGCTCTAGGCCTTTAGCCGCCCGACAGGGCCCCGAAGATCAGAAGTTCGCCGCCGGACGGGACGGGCGCCGCAGTCGTGCGCGCCTCGTCCTGCCCGACGAAGATCCGCATGTGCCGGCGGATGCGGTCCTGCTCGTCGATAACGCGGAACTTGAGGCCAGGGTAGCGGCGGTCGAGGTCGTCCAGCGCCTGGCCGACCGTCGCGCCTTCGGCCTCCACCCGCGTCGCGCCGTTGGTGTAGGCGATCAGCTGCGAGGGGATCGAGACGCGGATCATCCGGCCGGGACCGCCGATATCGAGTAGATCTCGGGCAGGTGGGCGGCGATCTGGCGCCAGCTTTCGCCCTCGTCGCCGCTCATCCAGATCTCCCCGCCGGTGGTGCCGATGTAGAGCCCCATCGGATCGGCGGCGTCGGCGCAGAAGGCCTGGCGCTTCACCGTGAACCAGCCCTGTTCGGTCGGGAAGCCGCGATCCTGCCGCTCCCACGAGGCGCCCCCATCGCGCGTACGATAGGCGGCGGGCCGTCCACCCGGACTGGTGCGCGGCCAGACCTCGGTGCCGTCCATCGGCCAGATCCAGGCCGTGTCGCGATCGCGGGCGTGCGGCACGATCGTGAAGCCGATGTCGCCGATCTCCTTGGGCATGGCCTCGCCAATCCGCTCCCAGCGCTCGCCCGGACGGTCCAGGCGATAGACGCCGCAGTGGTTCTGTTGCCAGAGCCGGTCGGGGTCGGTGGGCGCCAGGGCCACAAAGTGGCTGTCCTGGCCGAACTCGGGATAGGGGTCCGGCAGGAAGTCGCAGCGGACGTTCCGGTTCAGCGGCCGCCAGGTCGCGCCCTGGTCCGTGGTCTCCAGCACGCCGGCCGAACAGGTGGCCAGATACATGTGACGGGCGTCGCGCGGGTCGACGATCACCTGGTTCAGGATCGCCCCGTCCGGGGTGCCGCCTTGAGGGGGGAACCAGTCCATGACCTGCGGATGGCTGTTCAGCCCCTCGACGCTCTCCCAGGTGTCGCCGCCGTCAGCGCTGCGGAACAGTCCGGGTGGCGAGACGCCGGCCCACCAGACGCCGGGTTCTTCCGTGTGGCCGGGCTCCAGCCAGAACGAATGGTCCACTGAGCGGCCGTGAGGATCGCCCTTCGGGAAGGCGGGCGGGCGGCTGGCCTCGCTCCAGGTCGCGCCGCCGTCGGTGGAGCGAAGGATGGTCGGCCCCAGGTGGCCGGTGGAGGCCGCCATCAGCAGGGTGCGGCCGTCGCGCGGGTCTCGGACGAAGTGGTTGACGATCTGCCCCAGGAACATCGGTCCCTCGACCTGCCAGGCTTCCCGGGCCGCGTCGCTGCGATAGATCCAGGCGCCTTTGCGGGTGCCCACGAGCAGTTGGATGGCTTCGGTCATCTGATCACCTCCCAACCCGAGGACGTGCGAGGCCAGGCTATTCCGACAACACGATCTGCGAAATCCGCGACCTCAGTGAAAATCGCGGCTGCGGATCAGGCGTCCGGTGACCTTCGAGTGGGCGGCGATCTGGCCCTGGTCCTCGCGCAGCTCCGACAGGCGGCCGGACAGGTCGGTGAACCTTTCGGCCACCACGTGGATGACCTCGCCCTCCTTCTGCACCTGGCCGTGGACGATCAGGAAGGCCGAGGTCATCACCAGCCGCCGGTTCGCTTCGAAGGCGTCGCGCCAGACAACGATGTTGGCGATGCCGGTTTCGTCCTCCAGGGTCATGAACACCACGCCCTTGGCGGTGCCGGGCCGCTGGCGCACCAGCACCAGGCCGCCCACCGCCAGCCGCCGCCGGTCGCGGACGGTTTTCAGCGCCGAGCAGGGCACGACCTTCTGGCGGGCGAGCTCTTCGCGGAAGAAGCGGACGGGGTGGTCCTTCAGGGACAGGCTGGTGGTGCGGTAGTCCTCGGCCACGTGCTGGGGCTGGCTCATGAACGGCAGCTCCACCTGGGCCTCCTTCAGGCTCTGGCGCAGGAGCAGCGGCGCATGGGTCTCGGCCCCCCATTCGCCCGCCAGCCCCTTCACCGCCCACAGCGCCTCCCGCCGGGGGAAGCCCAGGCTGCGGAAGGCGTCGGCCTCGGCCAGCAGCTCCAGGGCGCGGCGCGAGAGGCGGGCCCGGCGGGCGAAGGCCTCGATGCTGTCGGCGCCGGCTTCGCGCGCCGCGACCAGGGCCTTGGCATCGTCCTCCTTGAAGCCCTTGATCTGCCGCAGGCCCAGGCGCACCGGCCGGAGCCGCTCGCGCGGGTCGTCCTTGGCCTCGATCGTGCAGTCCCAGTGACTGAACATCACGTCCGGGGGCCGCACCTCCACCCCGTGCTCGCGGGCGTCCCGCACCAGCTGGGCCGGCTGGTAGAAGCCCATCGGCTGGCTGTTCAGCAGCGAGGCCAGGAAGGCGTCGGGGTGATGCCGCTTCACCCAGGCTGAGGCGTAGACCAGGATCGCAAAGCTGATGGCGTGGCTCTCGGGAAAGCCATAGGAACCGAAGCCCTCGATCTGCTTGAAGCACCGCTCGGCGAACTCGCGGTCGTAGCCGCGGCGCGCCATCCCCTCGACAAACTTCAGCCCGTAGTTCCCCACCGTGCCCACATTACGGAAGGTGGCCATCGAACGGCGCAGACCGTCGGCGTCGTCGTCCGAGAACTCGGCTCCGACGATCGCCACCCGCATGGCCTGTTCCTGGAAGAGAGGCACGCCCAGGGTCTTGCCCAGGATCGCCTCCATCTCGTCCTGGGGATAATCGGGTCCTGGCCGCGGGTAGCTCACCGCCTCGCGGCCGTCCCGGCGCTTGAGATAGGGGTGGACCATGTCGCCCTGGATCGGCCCGGGGCGGACGATCGCCACCTCGATGACCAGGTCGTAGAACTTCCGCGGCTTCAGCCGCGGCAGCATCGACATCTGCGCGCGGCTTTCCACCTGGAACACGCCCACGGAATCGGCGTGGCACAGCATCTCGTAGACCTCGGGATCGCCTTGGGGGATGTGGGCGATGTCGGTGATCCGGCTTGCGTCCGGCCTCGGCGGCAGAAGGTCGAAGCTCTTCTTCAGGGCCGTCAGCATGCCCAGCGCCAGCACGTCGACCTTCATCAGCTTCAGGGCGTCGATGTCGTCCTTGTCCCACTCGATGAAGGTGCGGTCCTCCATGGCGGCGTTGCCGATGGGCACGGTCTCGTCCAGCCGCCGCTTGGTCAGGACGTAGCCGCCCACGTGCTGGGACAGGTGGCGCGGAAAGCCGAGGAGTTGCTGGGCCAGGGTGGTCGCCCGGCGGATTTCCGGCGCGGCGGGATCCAGTCCGGTCTGCCGGATGTGCTCGTCCGGGACGTCGTCGCCGTAGCTGCCCCAGACGGTGTTGGCCAGGGCCGCGGTGATGTCCTCGGTGAGGCCCAGGGCCTTGCCGACCTGGCGGATCGCCATGCGCGGGCGATAATGGATCACCGTGGCGACGATGGCGGCGCGGTGGCGGCCATAGCGGCGGTAGACGTACTGCATCACCTCCTCGCGCCGCGCGTGCTCGAAGTCGACGTCGATATCCGGCGGCTCGTCGCGGTTCTCGGAGATGAAGCGCGAGAACAGCAGATCCTGGTCCGGCTGGGTGGGGTCTACCGCCGTCACGCCCAGGCAGTAGCAGACGCAGGAATTGGCCGCCGAACCGCGCCCCTGGCACAGGATGTCCTGGCTGCGGGCCCACTGGACGATGTCGTGCACGGTGAGGAAGTAGTTGGGGTAGTCCAGCTTCTCGATCAGATCGAGCTCGTGGGCGACCAGCTTCCTGACCTTGTCCGGCACGCCTTTTGGATAGCGCCACTCGGCCCCGGCCCACGACAGGTCGCGCAGGTGCTGGATGGCGGTCTTGCCCGCCGGCACGGGTTCATCCGGGTATTCATACTGGAGCTGGCCCAGGTCGAAGCCGATGCGCTCGGCGATCTCGGCGCTGCGCTCCACCGCGCCCGGGAATCTGGCGAAGAGGCGCGCCATCTCGCTGGCGGGCTTCAGGTGGCGCTCGGCGTTGGCGGCCAGGCGCAGCCCCGCCTCGTGGATGGTGCAGGTCTCGCGGATGCAGGTCAGCACGTCCTGCAGGGGGCGCCGCTCCGGCCCGTGGTAGAGCACGTCGTTGGTGGCTGCCATCGGGATGGCCGACGCCTGGGCCAGGGCGTCCAGGCGCGCCAAGCGTTGCAGGTCGCGCGCGCCATAGCGCCGGGCGGCCGCCAGCCACACGTCCGGCAGCTCCCCGCGGATCCGCCGCAGGTCGCCCTCGAAGGCCTGGTCCAGGCGCTCGGGCGGGACCACCAGGACAAGCTGGCCCTCGGCGTGGAGCAACAGGTCTTCCCAGTGCAGTTCGCAGCCGCCCTTCTCGGCCCGGCGCTGGCCGGCGGTGAGCAGGGCGGTGAGGCGGCCGTACGCCTCCCGGTCCGAGGGATAGACCAGCAGGCTCGGCGTGCCGTCGGCGAAGTCGAGGCGGCAGCCGGTGAGGGCCCGGACCCTCGAGCCGCCCTTCTGCAGATCGCGCATCTGCCGCCAGGCGCGGACCACCCCCGCCAGGCTGTTGCGGTCGCAGATTCCCACGGCCTCCAGGCCCAGGGCGTCGGCCCCGGTGACCAGCTCCCACGGATGCGACGCGCCCCGAAGGAACGAGAAGTTGCTGGTGGCCTGGAGCTCGGCGTAGCGGGTCATGTGAGGTCGGTGATGGGGTTCCAGGCCACCTCCCAGAGGTTGCCCTCGGGATCGGCGAAGTAGCCGGAGTAGCCGCCCCAGAAGACGTCGACGGGCTGTTTGACGGCGGTGGCGCCTGCGGCCAGCGCCTCGGCGAAGACCTGGTCGACCGCCGCCTTGGAGGGGGCGTTGTGCGCCAGCACCACGCCGGCGAAGCCGGAGCCTTCGACCGGGACGGTGGCGTCCTCCGCCAGGGCCTGCCGCGGGAAGAGGCCCAGCCAGGTTCCCTCCATCCGGAACATCACCATGTCGTCGCCGGGGCTGTAGTTGTGCAGGGGCAGTCCTAGGCCATCCCGGTAAAAGGCGATCATCCGGTCGAGGTCGCGGGCGCCGAGGGTGATCAGGCTGATCTTGGGTTTCATCGAAAGCTCCTATCCGAACAGGCCGTGCAGCCACCATTTGGGGGCGTCCCCGCCGCCGTAGAGACCGGCGCGGAACAGCCAGAAACGGCCGCCCTCGGCGTCCTCCACGCGGTAGTAGTCGCGGACGTGGGTGATCGAGGCGTCGGCGATGTCGCCCTTCCACCATTCCTCGCCGATGCGCTCGGGCCCCTCGGCGCGCTGGACCCGGTGCAGGCGGCCGCGCCAGCGGAACTGGATCGGCGGGTCGTCGGGCAACAGCGCCACCACCTGCTCCAGGGGCTCGGGGCGGCGGAACAGGCGGACCGGGCGCGGCGCCTCGCGGTTCCAGGGCTGGGCCTGCGGCGGCGGCGCCCCCAGGGCCGGGGTTCGGGTCGCGGACAGCTCGGGGACGTGGCTTTCGAACGGCGCGGCGCGCCACACGGCGCAAGGGCCCAGGCGGTTGGCGAGCCGGTCCACCAGCGGAGCCAGGCCGTCCTCCACCGCCGCCTCCAGGCCCGCCTCGATCCGCACCTGCCGCCCGCCCACGGGTTCGACGGCATAGGCGGCGATGGTCACGCTCTCGACGCCGAAGCCGGGGTCGACCGTCTCCAGCTTGGGCTGCAGGAGGCGGGCGATGCGGCGGGCATCGCGGCCGGGCAGGGAGAGGCCGACGGCGATCGCCGGCGCCTTGCCGTCCACCCGGTGGAAGGCGACCTCGAAGCGCCGGCCGCCCTGGCTCTCCGCCTCCAGCCGGGCGCAGAGCTTGGCGGTGACGTCCTCAGTCACCCGGGCCATGTCCTCGGGCGCGCTGATCGGCTCGAAGAAGGCCAGCCGATCGACCCAGGGCGTGGCCGGGCGGCGGAAAGCCAGCGCCTCGGCCGTGCGGCCCAAGGCCTGGTCCAGCCGGTCCAGGGTCGCCGCCCCGAAGCGGCGGCCCAGCGGCGCGCGGGGGATCTCCATGAGCTGGCCCAGCCGGCGCAGGCCCAGCCGCTCGATCTGGGCGGCCGCCTCGGGATCGAGGCGCAGGGCGGCTGGCGGTAGGTGCGCCAGAAGCTCGCCCTGGCCGTTCGGCGGCGCGATGGTTCCGTCGCGGCCGTGATGCGCCAGGGCCCAGGCCGCGCCGGGCGTGTCGGCGATGGCCAGGCGGAAGGGCAGGCCGTTGGCGGCCAGGCGCGCCCGGAAATCGGCCAGCAGTTCGCCTTCCCCGCCCCACAGGTGGGCCACGCCGGAGATGTCCAGGAACAACCCGTCCGGCCGGTCGGCGGCCACCGCGGGCGAGAAGCGCACGCACCAGTCCACAAGCGCGGTCAGGGCCTGGGCGTCCGCCTCCGGCTCGGCCTCGGCGGTGATGAGGCCGGGGACCAGGGCCATGGCGTCGGTGGCCTTCTGACCGACGTGCAACCCAAGCTTGGCGGCCTCGTCGCTGACGGCGGCGAGCCGGCGGACCTGACGGACGGTCTCGATGAGGGCGAGGGGGGCGTCAGGCCGGCAGCTCGGAGCCTGGGGCCTTGCGCCCCCTCCGTCTCGCCGCGTGCCGCGCCGAGCCACCTCCCCCGTCGTCTTCACGACAGGGGAGGAGCTTTCGGGGGCGCTAGGCCGCTCGGCGTTCGCGGGGTTGCGCCGGCGCCAGTTCGCGATCGCCCAGGTCGGCGACCAGGCGCAGAGGATGCGCGACATCGCCTGCCTCCCAGGAATAGGCCGCGGAGGCCTCGAGGATCCATTCGCCGGTTCGTCCGCCCCGGCAGCGTTCGAGCGCCACGCGCAACCGCGGCGCACCCAGGCCGAATTCTCCGGCCGGGGGTTCGGAGGGGGCGGACGCCACGCGCCATCGGGTTCCGGCCACCGAGCCGGCCGCCTCGGTCCTGGCCTTTCCTCCGAACGGCCGGCGCTTGATCACGAAGCCCGTGGCGCCCCGCTTCTCGCAGGCCAGCTGCAGCCGCCGGCCCGCAGTCAGGTCCACCGCCTCCACCTCTGCGAAGACGGCGGAAACGCCCACGGTGGCCAGGGCGTCCTCCATCACCGCCAGGGCCTCGGCCTCGTCGCGGACGCAGACCTGGATCAGCCGCTCGGGCGGGAAGCCCAAGCCGGCCAGGCCCGGCGCCCAGAGGTCGTCACGGCGCAGCACCCACACCGCCTCGCCCGTCCGGGCCAGAGGTGTGGCGGCCAGGGCCGCGAAGGCGGCCGGCGCGGCTGAGGTCTCGGCCTCCAGCCCCGCGCCGACAATCTCGTGCCAGCGCCCCAGCGCCAGTCCGCCGCCCGGCAGGCAGCCGTCCAGCCTGGCGTCGCCGAAGGGCAGCACACCGGCCTTGGCGCGTCCGCCGCTCTCGATGGCGGCGATCTTCGCGGCCAGGGCGGCGATCCGCGTGGCGCGAAAATCGGACATCGCTTTGGGACTCCTTTTGTTCCATCTTTGTTCTGGAACTGCAGAACGAAGGAGTCAAGCCGGGGTTGCCGCCGAATTCAGGCCGGGCGGCGGTTGCCCCGTGCTCCAAAACCCGGGCAAAGTCCCCCGCGGAAGCGGGAGGCATGAGGATGCGTTGGGCGGCAATCTTGGCGGCGGCATGGTTTGCGGCCGGCGCGGCCCAGGCGCAGACGCTCGTGAAGGCCAAGGTCGACGGCGGCGTCCTCGTCGGCGAGGCGACCGACAAGGCCCACGTCTTCCGCAACATCCCCTTCGCCGCCCCGCCCGTCGGCAAGCTGCGCTGGGCGCCGCCGCAGCCTGCCGCCAAATGGACGGGCGAGCGTGACGCCACGAAGAACGGCCCTTCCTGCCCCCAGCCGATGAACGCCAACGGCTCTCCGAACACCGGCGGCGCCAACGGGCCGGTGAGCGAGGACTGCCTGCAGCTCAACGTCTTCGCGCCGAAGGGCGCCAAGGCCGCGCCGGTCATGGTCTGGATCCACGGCGGCAGCCACCGGACGGGCGCAGGCTGGGTCTATGACGGCTCGAACTTCGCCCGTGACGGGATCGTGCTGGTCTCGATCAACTACCGCCTGGGCGCGCTGGGCTACTTCGCCCATCCGGCGCTGACCAAGGACGACGGCGCCGCCCCGACGGGCAACTTCGGCCTGATGGACCAGATCGCGGCCCTCCAGTGGGTGAAGCGCAACGCCCCAGCCTTCGGCGGCGACCCCAACAACGTCACCGTCTTCGGCGAGTCGGCCGGCGGCATGAGCACCCTGGCGCTGCTGGCTACACCCAAGGCCCGGGGGCTGTACCGGAAGGCGATCGTACAGTCCGGGGGCGGCTGGTTCCCGCCCGTCGCCCTGGCCGCCAAGGAACAGGCAGGCGCGGCCGCCCTCGACGCCACCACGGCGGAGGCGCTGCGCGCGGTCCCCGTCGAGACGCTGGTCGCCATCGGCGGGACCTACGGCCCCTTCGTCGACGGCAAATTGATGACTGAGACGCCATCCCAGGCCCTGGCGCGCAGGACCTTCGACGACGTGCCCCTCATCATCGGGTCCAACTCCGGCGAAGATTCCCTGATGGGTCCGGGTCCGCCCACGGCCGCCCAGTTGGCGATGATCCCCGCCGCCGCCCGCGTGGTCTACAAGGACGAAGCGGCCCAGGGCGACGAGACGCTGGCCCGCGCCGTCTTCACCGACCGGTTCATGGGCGGGCCCGCCCGGTGGGTCGCCGAGCAGGCCTCCGGCGGCAAGCCGGCCTGGCTCTATCACTTCTCCTATGTCGGCTCGCGGTTCCGGCCGGCGGTGAAGACCGCCGCGCACGCCGCGGAGATCCAGTACGTCTTCGAATACTGGGGCCGCCGCACGCCGATGAGCCTGGTGAGCGAGGACGACAAGGCCATGGCCAGCCTCATGCACGCCTGCTGGGTGAGCTTCGCCAAGTCCTCCGCGCCCACGTGCGGCGCCGAGGCCTGGCCGGCCTACGATCCCAAGGCTGACCGGCTGATGGAGTTCGGCGCCCCGAGCGGCGTCCGCAGCCACTTCCGCAAGCCCCAGCTCGACCTCCAGCAGGCGGCGGCCCTGCCCACTCTGGCCCTGCCGAAATAGCTGCGAACTGACTCGGCCGTAGGCGCGTTGACTCCGGCGATCCGGAGATTCCCATGGCCACTCGTCCGACCTGGCAGGGCTACCTGCGCCTCAGCCTCGTGAGCTGCCCCGTCGCGCTCTACACCGCCACCCAGCGGACCAGCGACGTCAGCTTCAACATGCTGCACAAGCAGACCAACAACCGGATCCGCATGATCCCCACCGACCCCGAAACGGGGCCGGTCGACCGCTCCGACATCGTCAAGGGCTACGAGGTCGAGAAGGGCCACTACGTCGTGGTCACGGACGAGGAGATCAAGAACGTCCGGCTGGAGACCACCCGCACCCTCGACATCGAGCGGTTCGTGGACGAGGACGACATCGACCGCCTCTACTGGAACGATCCCTATTTCCTGACCCCCGACGGGGACATGGCCGTCGAGGCGTTCACCGTTATCCGGCAGGCCATGGAAAAGGCGGGCAAGGTCGCCCTGGGCCGGCTGGTCATGCACCAGCGCGAGCGGCTCATGGCGCTGGAGCCGCGCGGCAAGGGCATACTCGCCTATTCCCTCAGGTCGAACCGCGAGGTGAGGGACGCCAGCGATGTCTTCGACCGCATCCCGGCCCACAAGGCGCCGGCCGCCATGGTAGAGATCGCCGCGAAGATCATCGACCAGCAGTCCGGTCCCTTCGATCCCTCGAAGTTCAACGATCGCTACGAGGACGCGCTCCGGGCCCTGATCAAGGAAAAGCAGAAGGGCCACGGCATAAAGAAGGTCGAGGAGCCCAAGGAGGCCGAGGTCATCGACCTGATGGAAGCCCTCAAGCGCAGCCTGGGCGGTGGCGAACGGCGCAAGACGCCCGCCCGCAAGGCCGCGACGCCTGCAAAGAAGCCCGCCGCCCGCAAGGCGCCCGCCAAGAAGCGGGCCTAAAACGCCCGCTACTTCGGCTGGCCGGCTTCCACCACGTCGCGCCAATCCTTCAGGAACCGCTCGCGCACGCTGACGGCGCCCTGCCCGAACTCGACCTGCGCCTCGTTCGCGCCGAACCGCGGCCAGGGGACGCCGCCGGCTGTCCCAGGCTCGCCGGTCCGGGCGAAGTTCACCCAGTAGCCGTGGATCGCATCGGACAGGGCCTTATCGTCCGCTGTGAACTTGGCCGGCGCGGTGGGCGCGCCGAAGACGTAGCGGATCTCGTCGGTGTGGCCCGCGCCATAGGGTTTGCGCGCCCCGGCGTCGGCGGGCACGTGGCTGAAGTAGTAGAGGAAGGCGGGGTGGCCCGCCTTCGTGTGCAGTCGGGCGGCATGGCGGTCCGGCTCGGTGATCATCTGGACGGTCACCACGTCGTTGACGATGCGGGCCTTGTCGCCCGAGTTCGCCGGATCGAAGGTCTTGAGGATCGCGGCCTTCTGGAGCTCCGGGATGGCGTCGAGCTGAGCCGGCTGGGGCCGGACCAGGCTGGCCTCGTTCGAATTGCCGCCCAGCATCAGCGGGATCTTTGCCTGCCGGCCCGCCGCGAAGCCCTGGGCGATGCCCGTGGTGATGTACCGGCCGTCCAGGATCGGACCCGCCCGGCCGATGAACCCGCCCGTATAGGGCATGGCGCTGAGCGGCAGCTTGCGCAGGGCCGCCGCCGCCGCAGCGTCTTCGCCCTGGACACCCGCCGCCTGGGCGGCCTTCAGCCCCGCCGCCTCGGCGGTCTTCAGCGGCGTGGGCTGGTGCCGCGCGAAGCTGGACTGGCCGATCGCCTTGGCGAACAGCCCTTTCGCGTCCGGCGCCAGCATCAGGTATAGCACCGAGATGCCCCCGGCGCTCTCGCCGTAGATGGTGACGTTCTTCGGGTCGCCGCCGAACCGGGCGATGTTGGCCTGGACCCACTTCAGGGCCGCGACCTGGTCCATCAGGCCGTAGTTGCCGGTGGGACCTTCGGCCGTCAGGGCCGGATGTGCGAACCAGCCGGCGCGGCCCAGCCGGTAGTTCAGGCTGACGTGGACGATCCCGTCCTTGGCGAAGTTCGTTCCCTCGGTATCGCCACCGAAGGCGCCCATGCTGGTCCCGATGACGAAGGCGCCGCCATGGATCCAGACCATGACCGGCAGCTTCTGGCCGGGTTTGGCGTTCGCCGGTCGCACCACATTGAGGGTCAGGCAGTCCTCGACGTCCTGGCAGCGCGGGCCGGCGCGGCTGGCGTCGCGCTCGCCGGCCCAGGCGGGGGCGGCCGCCGGCGGTTTCCAGCGCAGATCGCCGACCGGCGGCGCGGCGTAGGGAATGCCCAGGGTGTAGGCGACCCCGTCCTTCACCGTCCCCTTCAGCGCGCCTTGCTTGATCCGGACCACCTGGTTCACGTCCGAGGCGAAGGCGTCGGCGGGCGCCTGGGCCTGGGCCGCGAGGGGCGCAGCGGCGAGGCCGAGCGCCAGGGCGCTGGCGGTGAGCAGACGGACGATCATGGCTTCCCCCGATTTTTCGAATTTCCGGTCTGATTAGCGCCGGGCTGTTGCGCGAATGTGTCGGGCCTAGGCCTGGCCGCGACCGATCTCCAGCACCAGGCTGCGGATCCAGATCGAGGCCGGGTCGGCGTTCAGCCGCGCCGGATGGAGCAGATCCTGCTCGTCGTGGCCGGTGTCGAGTGGCGGCTCCACCCGGCGAAGGCCCATGTCACGGCCCGCGGCGGCAATCAGGCGCGAAGGGACGAACGCCACAAGATCTGTCCGGGCGGCCGCCTCCAGCGCCTGGAGATAGGTGGGGGTCGTCAGCACCACGTCGCGCTTGAGCCCGAGGCCGGTAAGCCAGGCGTCGATCGGGTCGATCGTTTCGCCGCGGGAGACCACCGCGACGTGGCGCGCCGCCAGGAACCCCTCGATCGTGGATAGACGCCGGGCCCCGGCGCGGCCGTTGCGGACCGCCAGGACGTCGGAATCTACATAGAGCCGCTGGCGGTGGAAGCCGGGAAAGTCGTGGGCCTGGTAACCCACGATGAAGTCCAGCGCCCGGGCGAAGTCGGGCGTCATCATCCCGGGCGCGCGGAAGGGCGCCAGCTTGAGGCGCACATGGGGCGCCTCGGCCTCCAGCCGATGCACCAGGCCCGGCAGCAGGATGCTGGTGCAGACATCGGGGATCATCGCGGTGAACTGGCGCCGGCTCGTGGCCGGGTCGAACCCCTCTTCGGCGAACAGGCTCTGGACCTGCGCCAGCGCCGCCGCCAGTGGCTCGCGCAGGGCCTCGGCCCTCGGCGTCAGTTCCATCCGCGCCCCAGCGCGGACCAGCAGAGGATCGCCCATCACCTCCCGCAGGCGCCGCAAGGCATGACTGGTCGCCGGTTGCGACAGGCCGATCCGATCGGCGGCGCGGCTCACGCTGACCTCCCGCAGGAGCGCGTCCAGTGCGACCAGCAGGTTCAGGTCGAGAGCCGATAAATTCACAGTAGGAATATATCGCCTTCCAACTATCGATTGGAAGCATGTAGCGCGGCCGAACCATTGTGGCGGCGGATAGTCAAGGAGACCGCCATGAGCGCCGCCGAGAACAAGAGACTGATGCAGACCGCCTTCGAGGCCCTGGGCCGGGGGGACAGCCGCCCCTATCTCGACCTGCTGGACGACGACTTCACCTTCACAATCACCGGCCAGACGCCGTGGTCGCGGACCATTGCCGGAAAGGCGGCGGTTAGGCGCGAGCTGTTCGGCCCGCTCTTCGCCCAGTTCGCGGACCAGTATACGGCCCAGCTGGTCAATCTGATCGCCGAGGGGGACACGGTGGTCGTCGAACACCGGGGCTGCGTCACCACCAAGGGCGGCAAGCTCTACAACAACGAGTACTGCTTGGTGTGCCGGCTGGAGAACGGCAAGCTGAAGTCGGTGAAGGAATACGCCGACTCCCTGCTCGTCGATCGCGTCTTGGACCCGCCGCCCTGGGCTCAGGCGGAGGGCTCGGCGTGAGCCGCTTGCGGCTCGGTCGCCGGCGCCGCTAGCTTCGGGCGCATGGCCGCCTATGTCGTCAACGAGATCGTCGTCACCGAACCTGTGCGGTTCCAGACCTATGCCGACCAGGTGCCGGCGATCCTGGCGAAATACGGCGGCCAGTATGTGATCCGCGGCGGCGCCCCCAAGCGGGTGGATGGGGCGCCGCCCCCGGACAAGCTTGTGGTGCTCCGGTTCGAGAATCGGGAGGCGGCGCGCGCCTGGCGCAATTCGCCCGAGTACCTGGCCATCCTGCCGATCCGCGAGGCCACCTCCACCAGCCGCGTCTACATCGTCGACGGCTACGACGGCTGAGGGCGGCGGGAACCTTGGCCGCCCGGCCGGGTTCGCTCTCCCGGGATGCTGCGGAGAGACGAACCTTGCGACGCTTCCTGACCCTCGCGGCCGTGGGCCTGATCGCCGCCGGCTGCGCCACCTCGCCCCGCCAGACCGTGAAGTCGCTCAACAAGCGCGACCCCGAGTACGCCACCCGCGACTGCCGCCAGGCGCGCCGGGCGGTCGCCGCCTTCGACGACAACAAGGAGGGGCGGACCGTGATCGCCATCGCCGGCAACCTTGTGGTCCCCTTCGCCGGCAGCGCCGCGGCCTTGGCCATGAGCAAGATGAAGGACGACGAGCGGGAAGCTCTCAACGCGCGCGTCCGCAGGGCCTGCGTCTCGGATCCCCTGGGGAAGAAGCGTTCGCGCGTCGCCAGCCGGTAGCGGCTCAGCCTTTCTTCAGCTTCCGGATCGCGTCGACGAGCGGCCGCTCGGCGTCGCAATAGTCGGACCAGGCCTTGGTCTTCTTCAAGGCGGCGGGGGCCGTGCGGATGGTCCAGGCCTTGGGGTCCAGCCCCGACTTCACCTGGGTCCAGTTCAGGGGAAAGCTCACCGGAGCCAGCGGCCGCGCCCGGGGTGAGAGCGGCGCCACCGCCGTCGACATGCGGTCGTTGCGCAGATAGTCGAGGAAGATCCGGCCCACGCGCTTGGCCTTGGCCATATTGACCACATAGCGGTCGGGGGCGTCGGCGGCGATCGCGAGGCAGACGTCCTGGGCGAACGCCTTGGCCGTCTTCCAGTCGGTCTTGCCCTTCCCGTCCTTCAGCGGCGTGACCACGTGCAGGCCCTTGCCGCCCGTGGTCTTGCAGAAGGACTCGAGGCCGAGGGCGTCCAGCCGCGCCTTCACCTCCCGGGCCGCCTCGATCACCCGCTCGAAGGGGATGCCCTCGTCGGGATCGAGGTCGAAGACCAGCCGGCCGGGGACTTCGGGCTGGTTGGGCTGGCAGTTCCAGGGATGGAACTCGACCGCGGAGATTTGAGCCAAGGCGGCCAGCGCCTCGATCCGGTCCACCTGCAGATAGGGCTGGTGATCGCCGAAGACCTTCACCTCGGTCAGCAGCGCCGATGCGCCCTTGCCCAGGTGGCGTTGGAAGAACCGCTCGCCGCCGATTCCGTCGGGCGTGCGGATGATGGAGCAGGGACGGCCCTTGATGTGCTGCATCATCCAGGGGCCGACCGCCTCCAGGTACTGGGCCAGCTCCAGTTTGGTGATGGGCTGGCCTTGGCCGTCGTCTGGCCACAGGGCCTTGTCCGGGCTGGACAGGGTGACGCCCATCACGACGGGCGGCCCCGCCTTGCTCCCCCGGGCCGCGGCGGCGCCCTTGGCGGCGGGCTTCAGCCTGGCAAGTTCGGCCTTGTCCACGGGCTCCGGCGTCTCCGCCTCCACCTCGCGCGCCGGCTTGTCTTCCCGCAAGCCCTTGAACGCGCCCTGGCGCACCATGCCCGACCCGGTGAAGCCTGCGAACTCGATTTCCGCCACCAGCTCCGGACGGGCCCAGTGGACGTTGGCCTCCTTGCGCGGCGCGCCGGGCCCGGAGAACGGGCTCTTGTCCGCCTCAACCTTCTCGAGCCGGGGCAGCACGCGGCCCACCTTGTCACGGCCGAAGCCCGTGCCCACCCGGCCGACGTAGACGAGCTTGTCGCCGCGATTTACGCCCACCAGCAGCGAGCGAAGCTGGCCCCGCTCGCCCGTCCAGCCGCCGATCACCACCTCATGGCCTGCCCGGCATTTGGACTTCAGCCACACCTCGCCGCGGTCCGAGCGGTAGGGCGCGTCGAGGCGCTTGGAGACGATGCCTTCCAGCGACATCCGGCAGGCGGACTGCAGGACGGCGTCGCCTGCTGTCTCGAAGTGGTCGACGTAGCGGATCCGCCGCTCCAACGCCTTGCCGGCGGCCTTGATCACGGCTCCCAGCTGCGCCTTGCGCTCGTTCAGTGGAAGCTCGCGGAGGTCTTCGCCGGCGAGGAACAGGGCGTCGAAGGCGAAGAAGACCAGGTCGTCCGTCTTTCCGTCGGACAGCGCAGCCTGCAGGGCGGGAAAGTCGGGTGAGCCCTGGGCGTCAAGGGCGCAGGCCTCGCCATCGTAGAGGCCGTCGGGCAGGGCGGCGGCGTCCCGGGCGATGGCGCGGAACTTCTCGGTCCAGTCGAGGCCCTTGCGGGTCTTCAGCGTCGCCTTGCCCTTCTCCACACGCAACTGCAGGCGATAGCCATCGAACTTGATCTCGTGCCCCCAGCCGGAACCCGGCGGCGGGCGGTCCACGGACTTTGCCAGTTGCGGCGGCACGAAGCCCGGCAGCGCGGCGGCCCTCAGCTTCGGCGCCGGCGCCGCCTTGAGCGGGGCGGAGGGCTTGTCCTGGGCCTCGGCGCGGTTGGATTGCCAGACGTCGTTGGCCGTCGTCCGCCCCTTGCCCGTCATGAACCGGCTGGGCGCCTTGCCCTTGCCGGCGGCGATGTCCTCCATGGCGCGCCCCGAGGCGATGGAGGTGGTTTCCTCATCGACCAGAGCGCCGCCGTCCGCCTCCACCGACCAGCCGTCGTGGTGCTTGATCAGCAGCCAGTTGTCGCGCTTCTCGCCGGCGCGCCGCTTCATGCGCACCAGGACCCAGGAGCCCTTCAGCCGCTCGCCGTCCAGCGTGAACTTCAGGTCACCGCTCTTGAGCATCGCCTTGGGATCGCCCTCGGGCTCCCAATAACCGCGGTCCCACAACATGACCGTGCCGCCGCCGTACTGGCCCTTGGGGATGGTCCCCTCGAAATCCCCGTAGTCGAGCGGATGGTCCTCGGTCTGCACCGCCAGGCGCCGGTCGGCCGGATCCAGCGACGGGCCCCGGGTGACCGCCCAGGAGAGAAACACCCCGTCCAGCTCCAGGCGGAAGTCGTAGTGCAGGCGGGTCGCGGCGTGCTTTTGGATGACGAAGCGGAGGCGCTTCGACGCCTTCGTCTTCTCGGCGCTGTCGGGTTCGGCGGTCTGCGAGAAGTCCCGCATCGCGCGATAGCGGGCGAGCTTGTCCGGCATTCAGATCACCAGCGCGGGCCGCGCCTTGGCCGGGTTGCCGATCAGCGCCTCGACGAAGGCGTCCCGCCAGGCGGCGACGTCCTCCCGCTCCACGGACTCGAACAGGCTCGTCCACCGCCGGATCCGCTCTGGCCGCTCCATGGCCAGCGCGCGCTTCAGGGCGTCGGCGACTTCCTCCGGGCTGTTGGGGTTGACCAGAAGCGCATCGGGCATCTGTCGCGCAGCGCCGGCAAACCGCGACAGGATCAGGACCCCAGGGTCTTCCGGGTTCTGTGCTGCCACATACTCCTTGGCCACCAAGTTCATCCCATCGCGCAGCGGCGTGACCAGACCCACCCGGGCGGCGCCGTAGATGCCGGCTAGCTCATCGCGACGGTAGTTGCGGTTCACCCACCGCAGCGGCGCCCAGTCCACATCGGCGAATTCGCCGTTGATGCGGCCCGACAGCCCGTCGAGGCGGCCCCGGATCTCCTGATAGGCCTCGACCGCCTCGCGGCTCACCGGGGCGATCTGCAGCATCAGCACCTCGCGGCGCAGGTCCGGATTGCGCTGCAGGAACTGCTCGAAGCCCAGGAAGCGTTCTTCCAGCCCCTTCGAATAGTCCAGCCGGTCGACGCCCACGATCAGGTGGCGGAAGACGGTGCAGGCGGTCATCAGGTCGCGCATCCGGCGGGCGCGCGCGCTCTTCTTCATCCGGGCGAAGTCTTCGGCGTCGATGCCGATCGGGAACGCGCCGACCTCCAGGACGCGGCCGAACCCCTTCACGCAACCTGGGCGCAGGATCGAGCCGTCGGCCTCGGAGAGCACATATTCCTCGAACGCCTGCTGGTACTCGGCCGTCTGGAAGCCCACGAGATCGTAGTCGAACATCGCTTCCACCAGCTGGCGGTGGCGCGGCAGGTTGATCATCACCTGGTGGGCCGGCCAGGGGATGTGCAGGAAGAAGCCGATCCGGTTCTTGATCCCCAGGGCCCGCAGCTCCTTGGCCAGGGGGATCAGGTGGTAGTCGTGGACCCAGATGATGTCGTCGGGCTCGATCAGCGGCGCGAGGGTCCTGGCGAACCGTTCGTTGACGCGGGTGTAGCCCTTGTCGAAGGCCCGATCGAAGGCTGCTAGGTCGTTTCGATAGTGGAACAGCGGCCAGAGGGTCTTGTTGGCGTAGCCGTTATAGTACTCGTCGAGGTCAACCTCTTCGAGGTCCACGGTCGCGGCCGTCACGCCGCCGACCGTCTCGATATTCAGCCCGCCGGTGAAGGTGTCGGTGGTCTTTCCCGACCAGCCGAACCAGATGCCGGAATACTCCTTCAGCGCGGCGGCGAGCGCCATAGCCAAGCCGCCCACGCTCTCTTCGCCATCGCCGGACGGGAGGTTCACCCGGTTGGACACCACGATTAGCCGGCTCATACCCGGCCGCTCCGTCCGGGGGCTTCAGAGGACCGCGTAAGCGCTGCGAAGCCGTGGCCTGCCAGGGTCATCGCGCCGCCTCCAGCCAGGCAAGCACGTCCTCGACGTTGCGCAGGCCGAACCGTGCGTGCGTGCGCCGCGGAGGACCGACCAGAACGCCGAAGCCACCCAGGCGTGCGACCTCCGCGAAGCCATGCTCGTCCGTTGCATCGTCGCCAGCGAAGACGGGATGGGCGCCGCGGAAGATGGGCGTGTCCATGAAGTCGCGGATCGAATCGCCCTTGGACGGCCCAGGGGTGCGAAGTTCCTCGACCATGTCGCCCTCCTGTAGGGTGAGGCCGGTGTCGGCCGCAATGCGACGTGCGAGCTCGCGAGCGGCGAGGGAATGGTGGCGGGCGAGGCGGAAATGCAGGGCCACGCTGGCCCCCTTGTCCTCCACGAGCAGGCCTGCGTCGCGGGCGGCGAACCTCCGCAGGGCGGCGATCGCCTGATCCATGGCGGGATGGGGCGCCGGCGTGTGGAGCCGGCCGTCGCAGTCGCGCCGCACCAGGCCATGGACTCCCGAGGCACAGACGATGCGCCCCTCCAGGATCCGGTCGATATCTTCGAGGGTGCGACCGCTCACCACGGCCAGCCGCCCCCCCAAACCCTCCTGCAGGCGTTCCAGAAGGCGCGTGCGGCGCGGATCGGGGCGCACGTCCTCCGGCCGCGCAGCGATAGGCGCCAGCGTGCCGTCAAGGTCGAGGAACAGCGCCGCCTCCTCCAGTCGGAGAGGCGTCGGCGCAGGCAAGTTCACGGTAAGGGTATCAATCGACATATCGCTCCACCCACAGATGCAAACGCCGCTGACGCCGTTTCGATCCTGCAGCGCACAAATGTGAACGGGCGGGGCCGCGGGCCCTTGACCCGGACCGTGACGCGCGGTGGTCTCCGGCGCTCGACAAGGAGGCCCCATGCCCGCAACGCCGCAGGCTGACGCGATCGTGCTGTTCGGAGCAACCGGCGACCTCGCGCGAAGGATGCTGCTGGCGTCGCTCTATTTCCTCGACGCCGACGGCTTCCTTCCGAACGGCTTCCGGATCGTGGCCACCGCCCGCGCCGAACTCAGCCGCGAGGCGTTCCTGGAGCAGACCCACGCCAACCTGTCGGAGCGCCCGGAAGGCCTGGACGAGACGGTCTGGAAGCGGTTCTCGGAGCGGCTGGACTACGTCGGCGCCGACGCCACCACGGCCGAGGGCGCGGCCAAGCTGAAGCCGGCGCTGGAAGGCGCCAAGCGGCCGTTCTTCTACCTGGCCATCTCGCCCAGCCTTTACGAGAAGGTCTGCGTCGCCCTGGCCGCCGCAGGGATCGCCACCGACGATACGCGCATCGTCCTGGAAAAGCCGATCGGCCGCGATCTCGAGACTTCGCGTCACATCAACACCTCGCTGGGGGTGGTGTTCGACGAGAACCAGATCTTCCGCATCGACCACTACCTGGGCAAGGAGACGGTCCAGAACCTGCTGGCCCTGCGCTTCGCCAACACCCTGTTCGAGCCGCTCTGGAACAACCTGACCATCGACCACGTGCAGATCACCGTGGCCGAGACCGAGGGCGTCGGGACGCGCTGGCCCTACTATGACGAGTACGGCGCCCTGAGGGACATGCTGCAGAACCACATGCTGCAGCTTCTCTGCCTGGTGGCCATGGAGCCCCCGGCCGACATGGAGCCAGACTCCGTCCGGAACGAGAAGGTGAAGGTCCTGCGATCCTTGCGCCGGTTCACCCGTCAGGACGTCCAGGAAAAATCGGTGCGCGGCCAGTACACGCCCGGCGTCGTCGGCGGGAAGTCCGCCGACGGCTATGAGGCCGAGCGGGGCCAGAAGACGGGCACCGAAACCTTCGTGGCCCTGCGCGCCGACATCGACAACTGGCGCTGGGCGGGGGTGCCGTTCTTCCTGCGCACCGGCAAGCGGATGCCCGAGAAGCGAACCCAGATCGCCATCCAGTTCAAGCCGGTGCCGCACTCCATCTTCGGCAGCGCCTCCACCCAGGACCTGGCGCCGAACCGCCTGGTGATCGATCTGCAACCCGACGAGGACATCAAGCTCAGCCTGATGAACAAGGCGCCGGGCCTCAGCAAGGGTGGCATGCGGCTGCAGTCCCTGCCCCTGTCGCTGTCGCTGCTGCGCACCTACGAGGGCGCAGGCGGGCGGCGGCGGATCGCCTACGAGCGCTTGCTGCTGGACGTAATCCAGGGCGACGCCACCCTGTTCGTCCGCCGCGACGAGGTGGAGGAAGCCTGGCGCTGGGTCGACGGCGTCGCCGACGCCTGGGCCGAAGCCGGCCAGTCGCCAAAGCCTTACGCCGCCGGCAGCTGGGGCCCCTCCGGCGCCTTCGCCCTCATCGAACGCTTCGGCCGCGACTGGTCGGACTGAGCCCGTTAGCGGATCGACTGCCAGCTCTTCGACAGCAGGTTGGCGCAGTTGATCAGGCCGACCAGGGAGTAGGTCTGCGGGTAGTTGCCCCAAAGCTCCCGCCCGTCGAGGGTGATGTCCTCGGACAGGAGGCCGGCGGCCGTGCGGCGGCCGAGCATCTCCTCGAACAGCGTCCGGGCCTCGTCGGTGCGGCCTGACAGGTGCAGCGCCTCGATCAGCCAGAAGGTGCAGAAGTTGAACGCGGTCTCCGGCAGTCCGAAGTCGTCGGGGATGGCATAGCGCAGCATGTAAGGTCCCCGCCGCAGCCCGTGTTCGACCGCCGCCATCGTCGCCTGCATGCGCGGGTCGTCCGCGGGCAGGAACCGCACGTCCACCATCTGGAGCAGACTGGCGTCCAGCCCATCGCCTTCGAAGGTGGCGGCGAAGCGCCCCTCGGCCTCGTTCCAGGCGCGCCGCTCGATGGTTTCGCGGACCTGCGCGGCGCGGCCGTTCCAGTAGTCGGCGCGGTCCGCCAGGCCCAGCTTCGCCGCCGCGTTGCCCAGCCGGTCGCAGGCCGCCCAGCACATCACCGACGAATAGGTGTGCACCGCCTCGCGGCCGCGGAATTCCCAGAGGCTGGCGTCGGGCTTGTCGTGCAGTTCGAAGGCGCGCTCGCCGATGGGCTCCAGAGCGCGGAAGTCGTCGACGTTGGCCGGCCGCAGCAGCCGTTCGTCGAAGAAGGCCTGGACGGTGGAGAGCACGATCTGACCGTAGACGTCGTGCTGCAGATGCTCGTGCGCCTGGTTCCCCACCCGCACCGGGCCGATCCCACGATAGCCGGGCAGGTGCGGGGCGATCCATTCGGTGAGCACCGGCTCCAGGCCGACGCCATAAACCGGCTGCACATGGCCGGCCTTGCCGTTCGGGGTTCCCGCATAGGCCATGCCCGGTAGCTCAGGCTGCGCCGCCGGCGCCCCGCTGGGGTTCATGTCGCCGCGGCTCGCCTGGTCCACCAGGTTGCGCAGGTAGACCAGGTAGTTCTCCAGCATGTCGGCGGCGCCCAGCCGGTTCAGCGCCTGGACGACGTAGTAGGCGTCGCGCAGCCAGCAGTATCGGTAGTCCCAATTGCGCCCCGCTCCCGGCGCGGCGTTGTGCTCCGGTAGCGAGGTGGTGAGGGCGGCGACGATGGCGCCGGTCTCCTCGTAGGCGCACAGCTTCAGGGTGATGGCTGCGCGGATCACCGCCTCCTGCCACTCCAGCGGCACCGTGAGTGTCCGCACCCAGCCGCGCCAGTAGTCGGTCGTCTCGCGCAGCATCCGCGCGGCGGTGGTCGAGACCTCGGCGTCCAGCCCCTCGTCGGGGCCGAGGAAGAGGCCGATCGGCTCCTCCAGGCGGAAGGCCCGTTCGGCGATGATGTGGCTGACCGGGGCGTCGGTGGTGAGCCTGAGCGTCACCTCCGCGCCCACGTAGCGGATGTGGTTGGACCCGGCCGTCGTGTAGCACGGCCGCTCCCCATAGTTCATCATCGGCCGAAGGCGGATCCGGACGCGGGGCGTCCCGCGCAGGGGGCGGACGATGCGCACGAAGGCCAGCGGCCGGTACTGGCGGCCGAGGTGCCGGTAGCGGGGTGAAAAGTCGATGATCTCCACCGCCGCGCCGTCGGCGTTGCGAATCTCGGTGCGCAGGATGGCCGTGTTGCGCAGGTAGCCCTGCACCGTCTCGACAGCGCCCTCCACCTCGATCGACCACAGGCCGCAGGCGTCGGGGGCGCCCGGGTCCTTCCCCCCCAGCAGGGCCGAAAAGAACGGGTCGCCGTCCACCCGCGGCGCGCAGGCCCAGACATAGCGTCCGGCCCTGTCGATCAGGGCGCTGGCCGTGCAGTTGCCGATCGGGAACAGGTCCAGGTTCTGGCTCAAGACCCATTCCTCCTGACGATACGCACGGTCCGCAAGCAGGCCCCTCCGTCTGCTGGTCGACACTGAAACGCAGCTGGGGCCGCTTTTGCTCCCGCCTCAGCTATACCGCACGCGCAGCCGCGGTCCGCGGCTGTTCGAGTGCACGGCGATGCGCCCATCCTGGCGCTCGAACGTCAGGTCGATGCCGCCGTCCGCCACCTGCAGGTCGGTGACGGCCAGGCGATCGATGCCGACGGGCAGGTGCGGATCGCGGATTTCCACCTCGGCGCCTTCTCCGCTGATCGACAGGCCCAGGCACGCCTGCAACAGCATGAAGACCGACCCCGCCGCCCACGCCTGGGGAAGGCAGGCCACCGGATAGGCCACGGGAGGCTCGCCCGCCGCGCGCGGAAAGCCGCAGAACAGCTCCGGCAGGCGCATGTCCAGCTGGGTGGCCGCTTCGAACATCGCGCCGGTCAGCTTCACCACGCCCGCCCGCTCGCCGTAGTAGGAGAGGCCCAGGGCGGCCAGGGCCGTGTCGTGCGGCCAGACCGAGCCGTTGTGATAGGACATCGGGTTGAAGCGCTGCTGCTCGATGGCTAGGGTTCTCAAGCCCCAGCCGGAGAAGAGGTCGCTGGAGAACAGCTGCCGCGCGACCTTCTCCGCCCGATCCGCGCGCGGCAGTCCCGTGAACAGCAGGTGTCCGGGGTTGGACGACACCACCCGGCAGAGCTCGTTGTGGCCGTCCAGGGCGATGCCGTAGAAGCCGTGCTCCGGCATCCAGAAGCGGTCTTCGACCACCTTGCGCAGCGCCGCGGCCCGCCCGCCCCAGCGCTCGGCGGCGTCGGAATCGCCGCGCCGGGCCGTCAGGGCCGCCATGGTCCGGTAGGCGGCGTAGGCATAGCCCTGCACCTCGACGAGGGCGACCGGCCCCTGCGGGAAACGCCCGTCGGCGTGGAAGATGGAATCGCCGGAATCCTTCCAGCCCTGGTTGGTCAGGCCGCCATCCATCGCCCGGGCATAGGAGATCAGCCCCAGGGGATGCTTGTCCGCCATCATGGTGATCCAGCCGGCCGCGCGCTCCAGCGCGGGCCACCAGCGATCGAGCTGGGCGTAGTCCCCCGTACGTTCCGCGTAAGCGCCGGCAAGGGCCACGAACAGGGGCGTGGTGTCGACACCGCCGTAGTAGCGGCCGAACGGCACCTCGCCGAGGGCCGACATCTCGCCGCGCCGGGTCTCGTGCATGATCTTGCCGGGCTCGGAATCGCGGAACGCCGAGGTCTCCGTCGCCTGCCACTCGGCCAGATACGACAGGACGCCCTTGGCCAGGCGTGGCTCGAACCACAGGATCTGCCAGGCGGTGACGATGCCGTCGCGCCCGAAGCAGGTGGAGAACCAGGGGATGCCCGCGTAGGGGTAGGGCCCCGTCTTCATCGGCGTCGCCAGGAGGGCCAGGTCGGCTCGCGACTTGTCGATCCAGGCGTTGAACAGCCGGCCATTGGTGGAGATCCGCGCGCCCTGGCGTCGGCGCTCGCGCATGGCGAAGCGCGCCCGGGCGGCCGCGGCGCGGAAGCGGTTGCGCGACGGCGGGTCGGCCTCGCCGGCTCCCACCTCCACATAGATGTCCCGGCATTCGTCGGTCTCGAGCGAGATGTCGAAGTGCGCCTCGCCCGCCGTGAGGGAATCTGGAGTGTCGGACAGCGACACCACGCTGGCGCGCGCCACCCGGTCCAGGCCCTCGTAGCGGAAGCGTACGCAGCGCTCGCCGATCTCGGGCGGGAACAGCCGCCCCCGCGCCCGCCGCCGCGCCCCGCGCACCTCGAACATGTCGCGGAAGTCCGCGGCGAAGCGCAGGACCAGCGGCAGGCTCATTGGGTTGGGACTGTAGTTAGTCAGCCGGATCCGTTCGTAAAGCCGCTCGTGCCACAGGAACCGCTTACGCTCGATGTGCACCACCCCCGGGGGACCGGCGGGGCCTGCGGGGGCAGGGATCGCGCGGTTCAGGCCGTGCGAGGTGAAATAGACGTTGTCCTGGCTCACGGCCCCCGACAGCAGGGTGGGCGAGCGGTCGCCAAGCGTGACCTCCCATCGCGACAGGATGCGGGTGTCGTGGTGGAACAGGCCATCGGCCGCCCCGGCGATGTCGCCGTGGCTGTCTGCGACGATGAAGGTGTCGCGGTCCTTGAGCGCATAGAGGCGCTGCGGAACGCGCGGTTCCTCGATCTCGCCCCATTCGACCGGCGCTTCAGGGGCCGGCGCCATGTCGTTCATCGTCTGCTCCTGCCGCTATCCGGCGTTCAGGCCGCCTCCGTGAGAGGCGCGCTCTGGGGGAGGCGCTGGTAGATCTCCAGATAGCGGCGAGCCATGGCCACCGCCGAGAACCGTTCCTCAAAGCGCGCCCGAATTGCGCGCCGGTCAAGTTCCGGAAGCCGGAAGACCGCGTCGCGGGCCTCGGCCTCGGATCGGACGATGAAGCCCGTCACACCATCCTCCACGACTTCGGGGACGGACCCGTTTTCCCACGCGATGACCGGCGTTCCGCACGCCATGGCTTCGATCATCACCAGGCCGAAGGGTTCCGGCCAGTCGATCGGGAACAGCAGGGCGTCGGCTCCGCCGAGAAATGCCGACTTCTCCGTGTCGCCGATCTCGCCGACGAAACGGACCAGCGGATTGTGCAGCAGGGGCTCGATCGTCGCGTCGAAATAGCTCCGGTCGGCGTTGTCGACCTTGGCCGCGATCCGCAAGGAGCGTCCGGCGGCGGTGGCGATCGCGATGGCCCGGTCGGGGCGCTTCTCGGGCGAGATGCGGCCCAGGAAGGCGAGATAGCCCTGGCCGCGCGGGCTGAAGCGGTAGAGCTCGGTCGACATGCCGTGATGCACGGTCGCGGCCCAGTTCCCGAAGGGCAGGGGCCGCCGCTGGTCGTCGCTGATCGACACCAGGGGAAACTGCGGCCAGCGGCGATAGACTTCGGGCAGGTCCTTCAGGTCTAGACGGCCGTGCAGGGTGGTGATGGTCCGCTCGGCCATGTCCTCGAACATCGGAAACTGGATCATGTCGGTGTGGAAGTGGATCACGTCGAACTCGGCGGCCCGGCGCCGCACCTCGTAGAGTTGGGTCAGGTGGGCCGCGAGGTCGGACTTGAGGGGCGCAGGGTCCAGCCGGATGGCCTGGTCCCGCACCGGCGCCAGCGTCGCGAGGGTCTGGGCGTCGGCGCTGCTGAAAAGCGTGACGTCGTGGCCGAGGCCCACCAGGGCGTCGGTCAGGTGCGCGACGACGCGTTCGGTCCCGCCGTACAACTTGGGCGGCACGGCTTCGTAGAGGGGAGCGACCTGGGCGATGCGCACGGCACGTTTTCCTTCGCGCCACCCGCATCCGCAGACGGCGCCTGACATCCGGTGGTAGGACGCAGGTCGACCCGGTCAGGTTCCATTGCGCGGACGAAATGCTGCGATCGATGGGCGCCGCGGACGCGCGCGGCGCGTTATGGAAGCAGGCATGATCGAGACCTATTCCAACGGAGCCGTTCTGGCGGACGCCGCCGCCCACGCCGTGCATGCCCAGTTGGCCGCGGCCCTGCGCACCCATGGCCGTGCGGGCCTGGTGGCGACGGGCGGCCGCTCTCCTGGCCCGGTCTACGATCGCCTCGCCGCGGCCTCGCTGGACTGGACGCGCGTGATTGTGACCCTGTCGGACGAGCGCTGCGTGGCGCCCGACGACCCCGCTTCGAACGCCCGCCTCGTGCGCGAGCGTCTGTTGAGGGGGGCAGCGGCCAAGGCGCACCTGCTGCCGCTGTGGCCGGAGCCCGAGCCGGCCGCCCTGGCTGCGCTGCAGCCCTTCGACGCCCTCATGCTGGGCATGGGCGAGGACGGGCACATCGCGTCTCTGATCCCGGGCGACCCGGGGTTGGAAGATGGCCTGACCACACCGGAACTGCTGCGCCGCGTGCCGGAGGGGCTGGGCAAGCCCCCAGTCGCCCGGGTCACGCTCACCCTGTCGGCCCTGGCGAACGCACGCGCCATCTTCCTCTTGATCGCGGGTGAGGCTAAGCGCGGGGTGATCGGGCGCGCTCTGGCGGGTGAAGACCTGCCCGTCGGACGCCTGATCTCGCAAGCCAAGGCGCCCATCCGCATCTTCTGGACCCCGGACCGAGGTTGAAACCCATGCATCCTGTCACCGCCGAGGTCACCCGACGGATCGTGGAGCGCAGCCGCGCCAGCCGCGCCGACTATCTGGAGCGGATGGAGGCCGCCCGCCACGCCGGTCCCGGCCGCGGCAAGCTGTCCTGCGCCAACTGGGCCCATGCCTTCGCCGCCTCGCCCGACGGCGACAAGCTGCGCATGCGCGATCCCGCCGCGCCGAACGTGGCCATCGTCTCGGCCTACAACGACATGCTCTCGGCCCACCAGCCGTACGAGCGGTTCCCCGCCATCATCCGCAAGGCCGCCCACGAGGTGAAGGCGACCGCCCAGTTCGCCGGCGGCGTCCCCGCCATGTGCGACGGCGTCACCCAGGGCCGGCCGGGCATGGAGCTGTCGCTGTTCAGCCGCGACGTGATCGCCATGTCGACGGCCGTGGCCCTGACGCACGACGCCTTCGACGCGACGCTGATGCTGGGCATCTGCGACAAGATCGTGCCGGGCCTGTTCATCGGCGCCGCCGCCTTCGGACACCTGCCCACCATCTTCGTGCCCGGCGGGCCGATGACCTCGGGGATCTCCAACTCCGAGAAGGCCCGGGTCCGCGGCCTCTACGCCGAGGGCAAGGCGACCCGCGAGGAGCTGCTCGACAGCGAGATGAAGAGTTACCACGGCCCGGGCACCTGCACGTTCTACGGCACAGCGAATTCCAACCAGATGATGATGGAGATGACCGGCCTGCACCTGCCCGGCGCGGCGTTCATCAGCCCGAACACGCCCCTGCGCGACGCCCTGACCGCGGCGGCCCCGAAGCGGGCGGTGGAAATCCGCGACGGCGGCAACGACTACACGCCCTTCTCCGCCGTGATCGACGCCAAGAGCCTGGTGAATGCGATCGCCGGCCTGCTCGCCACCGGCGGCTCGACCAACCACACCCTGCACATCCTGGCCATGGGCCGCGCCGCCGGCATCCAGATCGCCTGGGAGGACTTCCACGACCTGTCGCGGGTCACGCCGCTACTGGCCCGGGTCTATCCCAACGGGTCCGAGGACGTGAACGCCTTCCACGCGGCCGGTGGTATGGCCTTCGTCACCCGCACCCTGCTGGACCACGGCCTGGTCCACGACGACGTTCGTACGGTCGCCGGCGCGGGGCTGCGCCGCTACCAGCAGGAGCCGTTCCTGGACGACGGCAAGCTGGTCTGGCGCGAAGGTCCGGCGGCCAGCCTGAACCGCGACATCCTGCGCCCTGCCGACGACCCGTTCGAGGCCGAAGGCGGCCTGCGCGTCCTCACCGGCGGCCTCGGCCGGGGCGTGATCAAGACCTCCGCCGTGAAACCGCAGCACCGCATCGTCGAGGCGCCCGCCCTGGTCTTCGAAGATCAGGACGATCTCCTGGCCGCCCACAAGCGCGGCGAGCTGAACCGGGACTTCGTCGCCGTGGTCCGCTTCCAGGGGCCCCAGGCGAATGGCATGCCCGAGTTGCACTCCCTCACCCCGCCGCTCGGCGTACAGCTCGATCGTGGGTTCCAGGTCGCGCTGGTCACCGACGGCCGCATGTCGGGCGCCAGCGGCAAGGTCCCGGCGGCCATCCACGTCACGCCCGAGGCGGCGGTGGGCGGCCCCCTGGCCTATGTCCGCGATGGCGACGTCATCCGCCTCGACGCCGAGGCCGGGACGCTGGAAATCAAGGTCGACCCGGCCGAGCTGATGCGCCGCGAGCGGGCGGTCTGTCCCCCCGCCGGCCACGGCTACGGACGCGAGCTGTTCGGCTGGATGCGCCGTGCGGCGGGTCCGGCGGACACCGGCGCCTGCGCGCTCTTCGAGGCCGCCTGATGAAGGGTCATTGGGTCGGGCTGGTGGGCGACGTCGGCGGCACCAACGCCCGCTTCGCCCTGGTGGACGGGCAGGGCCACATCCGCAATCCCCGCAGCTTTCCGTGCAAGGACTATCCCAGCCTCGACGCCATCGTCGGCGAGTACATCGAGACCACCGTGGGCCGAAAGCTGCCGCCGCGGGCGGTGATCGCGGTGGCGGGCCCGGTGCTGGACGGCGAGATCGAGTTCACCAATCTCGACTGGCGGGTCTCGGAGGGCGACCTCCTGGCGCACTTCGGGTTCGAAGCGGTCGAACTGATCAACGACTTCGCGGCCCAGGCCCTGGCCTGCCCGCTTCTGGAGGGCCAGGACCTGCGTCCGCTGGGACCGGCGCTGCCGAAGGGCCCTCACGACTGCCCGATCGTCGCCCTGGGCGCGGGCACCGGCTTCGGCGTCGCGGCCCTGGTGCGCAGCCAGCGCGGCGACGTGGCGATCGCCACCGAGGGCGGGCACGCGGGCTTCGCGCCGTCGGACGAGGTCGAGGTCGAGGTGCTGAAGCGCCTGATGGCCAAGTACGAGCGCGTCTCCATCGAGCGGCTGCTGTCGGGCCAGGGTCTCTACGATCTCTACGTGGCCCTCGCCGACCTGCGCGGTCAGGCCGCGGTGCTGCCGGACGAGATGGCGGTGACCAGGGAAGGCCTGGTGGGGGACCCGCTGGCCGGGGAGGCGCTGGACCGCTTCGGCGGCATCCTCGGCGAGGTAGCCGGCGACCTGGCCCTGACCTTCGGCGCCCGGGGCGGTGTGTTCATCTCGGGCGGCATCGCCCCGCGCATCGCCGAGCGGCTGGCGTCGGGGGCGTTCCGCACCCGGTTCGAGGACAAGGGTCGCCTGTCTGATTATGTGGCCGCGATCCCGACCTACCTCGTGCTCCACCCCTATCCCGCCATCGTCGGCGCGGCGCGCGAACTCGAGCAGATGGAGCGGCTGTGAGCGCGACGCCGGAACAGCTCCGCTGGATCGTGGCCGCCCGGGCCAAGCCCGGCGATCCCGGCGCCGCCGTTGTCAGCGTGCTGGGTCGCAACGCCCTGATCCCGGAGCTGGCCTTCGACATCGCTGTCGACTGGCATCCCGGCGCGGAGGCGCCTGACGTCGAGGGCCGGGCGCTCGTGATCCTGTCGCTGCTGTTCAAGGAACTGGCCGCGGAGTGCGAGCGGGCGGCGGGCGAGCGATTCGCCCAGGGCTGAGGCTTCGGTCAGCAGGCGGGGGGCGCGCCCAGGCGCCGGATCGCCACGGTCTCCTCCTGGGAGCCGCCCGGCGCGCGGGTCACCCGCCGCTCCTCCAAGGTGAGGACCCGGCCGTCGCCGATCGCCAGCTCGGCCTTGCTGACCGTGGCGCGCACGACGCCCGCCGCCTCGCGGTTGGTCTGGCGCTCCAGGCCGACGACGCAGCCCGGCCGGGCGACGCGGACGTCCAGCGTGGCCTTCGACGCGGTCGGGTCGGCCAGGGCGGTCAGGCCGAGCGGCAGGGCGCCTTGCGGCTCCATCATGGCGAGGATGATCACGTCGCCCAGCACCATCTCCTGCGCCGCCGCGAGGGGTGGGTTCGCCATGCGCTCGTGGATCAGCGCCCGCACCGGGTCGGCGGCGGGCAGGGCGGCGTCCACCCGGGCCAGCAGCCGGGTCCTGTATTCGGGCCAGTTCTCCACCGCGACGATGCGGCCATGCTGGATACGGAAGTCGAGGCTGCCGCCCACCGCCGCGTCCATCGCCGCGCTCATCGAGGCGCCGCCGCTGTCCTCCAGCCGTCCCTCGCGCAGGGTGTAGCGCAGGCGCTGGCCGTCGGACGCCTCGCCGAGCACCTCCAGGTCGAAGGTCAGGGTGTTGCTCTGGGTCTGCCCGCCCTGGTCGTCCTTCTGCACGAACCGCGTCTCGCTGCGGTAGCGATAGACGTCGCCCGCCGCCTCGGGCCGCGTGCGCAGCTGCACCGTGGGGCGACCGCCCGGATCGACCAGCGCCTGGGCCCCCGCGGGCGGAGCCGCCGCGAGGCCGAGCGCCAGGGCGGCCAGGGCGGCGCGCATCGTCACCGCCCCACGAAGTTCCCGGGACGCCGCTCGGCGACCGACCGGACGCCCTCGGCGAAGTCCTCGGTCGCCCGGAGCAGCGCCTGCTCCTCGTGCTCGACGCCGGTCTGCGCCTTCACCGCGGCGGCCAGGCCAGCCCGGAGGGTCTTGCGGGTCGCCAGCACCGCCAGCGGCGCGTTCTCGGCGATTTCGCGGGCGAGCCGCAGAGCCGCGTCGCGCAGCTCGGCCATCGGGACCACCTCGTCGACCAGACCCCAGGCGAGGCCCTCCTCCGCCTTGATCCGCCGCCCGGTGAGGAACATCAGCGCCGCGCGCTGCTGGCCGACCAGCCGGGGCAGGGTGTGCGTCAGGCCGAAGCCGGGGTGGAACGACAGCTTCACGAAGTTGGCGGCGAACCGCGCCTCGGGGGCCGCGATCCGGAAATCGGCCACCAGCGCCAGGCCCAGGCCCGCGCCCACGGCCGAGCCCTGGACCGCCGCCACGATCGGCTTCTGGACCGAGAACAGCCGCACGGCTTGGTCGTAGAGGGCGTTCACCCCCTCCATGCTGCTGGCGACCTTGTCGGTGGGCGAGGCGAAGTCGGCGCCGCCCGAGAAGGTCCTGCCCTCGCTCTGCAGCACGATGGCGCGGACGTCGTTCGACGCATCGGCCGCCTCCATGGCGTCGGCCAGGTCGGCCATGAACTCCACCGAGACGAAATTGTGCGGCGGCCGGTCCAGCGTGACCACCGCCACATGCCCGTCCAGCGCGACCTTCACGTGGTCGCCGAAAGTCGTCTTCATCGTCTCGTCCCCAACAGGTTCCTGGCCACCACCCACTTATGCACCTCGGTAGGGCCGTCATAGATTCGCATGGTGCGCAGCTTCGCCTGCATGAGCTGAAGCGGTAGTTCCTTGGTCATACCCATGGCGCCGAAGGCCTGCATGGCCCGGTCGACCGTCTCATAGGCCATTTCGGTGGCGTACCACTTGATCATGCTGATCTCGGAGCGGACGTCACGCCCGCTGTCCAGCTTCCAGGCGCAGTCGTAGGTCATCAGCCGCGCCGCATGGATCTTGGTCGCCGCCTCGGCCACCCAGAACTGGATCGCCTGGCGCTCCGAGAGCGGCATGCCGAAGGTCTTCCGCTGGGGGGCGTACTCGATGACCATGTCCAGCGCCCGCTGGGCCATGCCGATGGACCAGGCCGCCATCTGGATCCGCCGGGTGCCCAGGCGCACCTGCATGGGTGCGAACCCGGCCCCCTCCTGACCCAGCAGTTTCCAGCCCTCGACCCGGCAGTCCTCCAGGGCGATCTCGTAGGTGTACTGCCCCCCCACCATCGGGATGCGCCGCAGGACGTTGAAGCCGGGCGTGCCCTTGTCGACCAGGAAGGCGCTCATCCCGCCGCGGGCGCCCTTCGCCTTGTCGGTGACGGCCATCAGGATCGTGAAGTCGGCGTCCTGAGCCCGCGTGATCCAGATCTTCCGGCCGTTAATCACCCAGTCGTCGCCGTCGCGGACCGCCGAGGTGGTCATGGCGGCGGGGTCGGATCCCGCCCCAGGCTCGGAAATACCGATGGCGGACACGGTCTTACCGGCCACGTAGGGGGCCAGGTAGGCCTCGCGCTGCCGGTCGTTCACCGTGGCCATCAGCATCCGCAGGTTCGGGCTGTCCGGCGGCAGGGTGTAGGGCGTAACGCAGCGCCCGATCTCCTCCTCCACGCCGACCATCGCCAGCATCGGCAGGTCGGACCCGCCCACGTCCTCCGGCGCGTCCAGGCCGAACAGGCCCAGCTCATGGGCCTTGGCGTCCAGCCGCTGCTGGTCCTCGGGGGGCAGGTAGAGGCCCTTGCCCTCGGCCTCGCGGGCCATGACGGCGGCCTCCAGGGGCATGAGCTCGTCGCGAACGAACTTCTGCACCAGGTCCTTGAGCATCCGGTGCTCTTCCGAGAGCTCGAAATGCATGGCGCCTCCCCTTCGGTCCTGTTTTCGGGCCATTGAACAGGCCTCGGCGAAGGGATACTAGCTCTATAGACAATCGCCCATATGTGGATCGAATTTCCATATATGTGGATCGAATTGCCTCGTATCTGGACCAAGGGGCTTCTGTGGCCGAAGGAGCGGTGAAGTCTGCGCAGCGGGCGCTGGAGATCCTGGAAGTCTTCGCGCGCCAGCGCCGTCCCCTGGCCTTGAAGGAAATCCTGGAGGAGCTGGGCTACCCCACCTCCAGCGGTTCGGCCCTGATGAAGTCGCTCGTGGCCCTCGGCTACCTGGACTACGACCGCGAGCGGCGGACCTATTTCCCGACCATGCGGATCGCGGTGCTGGGAAGCTGGGTGCCGGCGGCCCTGTTCGGCGAAGGCCCGTTGCTGTCCGCGCTGGAGGACCTCCACCGCAAGGTGGACGAGACGGTGGTGCTGGCGGTGCAGAGCGACCTGCATGCCCAGTATGTCCACGTCATACATTCGGCCGAACCGCTGCAGTTCCGCGCCCCGCCGGGCACGCTGCGCCCGCTGGCGCGCTCGGGGATGGGCCTGGTCCTGCTGTCCGCCAAGAAGGACGCCGAGATCGAGCGGCTGCGCCGGCGGATCAACGTGTCCGGCGACGGCGCCATGCAGTCGCGCGAGGAGCTGATGGCTCGGGTCAACGAGGTCCGCGCCCGGGGCTACGCCTTCTCGAAGAACAGCATCTCGCCGGGCCTCGGCATCATCGGCGCGGCCCTGCCCAAGGGCCCGTTCGGGCGGGTGGCCGCGGTGGGCGTGGCCGGCCGGGTCGCACGGCTGGAAGAGAAACAACAGGCGATCGTGGCCGAGCTCCAGGCCATGATCGACCGGCTGGAACACACGTAGAGGGAACGCATGACCGCCAAGACCATGGGCTCCAAGCCGACCGGGCCGCTGGCCGGCATCCGCATCCTGGACCTGACCAGCGTGGTCAACGGCGCCTACGGCACCCAGATCCTGGCCGACCAGGGCGCGGACGTGATCAAGGTGGAGGACCCCGGCTCGGGCCGCGGCGACGGCGGCGACATCATGCGCTGGGCGGGCCACCTGCCCGAGGGCGCGCCCCGGGGCATGGGGCCGATCTTCCTGACCATCAACCGCAACAAGCGCTCGGTGCTGGTGGACATGAAGTCCGAGGCCGGCAAGCGCGCCATGCGCCGGCTGATCAAGTCGTGCGACGTGCTGGCCTCCTCGGTCCGCTACGAGGGCATGAAGCGGCTGGGCCTCTCCTACGAGGAGGTGGCCGCGATAAAGCCGGACATCGTTTTCGTCCACGCGGCCGGCTACGGCTCGGACGGGCCCTATGCCGGTGAGCCGGCCTATGACGACCTGATCCAGTCCGCCTCGGGCTGCGCCGACATCCTGGGCCGCACGGACGGGCAGCCGACGCCGCGCATCCTGCCGACCCTGGTCGCGGACAAGGTCTCGGGCCTGTTCCTCTCCCAGGCGGTCACGGCCGCCCTGCTGCACCGGGAGCGGACGGGCGAGGGCCAGTTCGTCGAGGTCCCGATGTTCGAGTGCGTGACCAGCTTCCTGCTGGTGGAGCACCTCTACGACCACACCTTCCAGCCGCCGACCGGCCAGTGGGGGTATCAGCGGGTGATCAACCCGAACCGCAAGCCGTACAGGACCAAGGACGGCTACATCGGCCTGCTGCCCTACACCGACAAGCAGTGGGACATGTTCTTCCAGGCGGCCGGCTATGGCGACCTGATCCAGTCCGATCCGCGGTTCGCCGACTACGGGACCCGGGCCAAGCACATCCAGGAACTCTACGGCCTCATCGAGAAGGCGGCGGCCACCAAGACGACCCAGGAGTGGCTGGATATCCTGAAGCCCCTGTCGATCCCGGTGGTGAAGACCAACACCCTGGACGAGTTGCCGGACGACCCGCACCTGAAGGCGGTCGATTTCTTCGAGGGGTACGAGCATCCGGACCTGGGCGCCTATCGCCTGATGAAGCCGCCGGTGAAGTTCTCCAAGACCCCCTCCAACATCCGCCGCCACCCACCCAAGCTGGGCGAGCACACGGATGAGGTGCTGGCCGAGGTGAGCGCGGGCGAGGAGGCCTGAACGGCCGGAGCCCCGCGCGCCGCAGGCGCTCTCGTTGAAACCGCAGAAAACGCAGAATGACGCCGAAGGCGCAGCAGGCACGGCCCGCTTCCGCGTCATTCTGCGTTTTCTGCGGTGAGGTCTTTCGGGCGCTGACGCGCCGGGGCCCGGCGTCGTCAGCCCGAGTTCTGCGGTGGGGGCTCCGGCGGGGCGTCGGCCGGTGGCGAGGCCGTGTCGTCCGGCGGATCGTCGTGGTTGTCCTCGTCGGGGACAGGGGGCGGCGCGGGCGGGTCGGGCAGGTCGCGCCAATTGAGTGCGGCGTCTTCCGAAAGGCCCATTTCCTGGCAGAGGCGGGCGATGTGATCGTCCAGCGGCTCGGCGCAGAAGTCGTCACGCACGCAATCGGAGGCGATGCCCTCGTCCAGCATCTCCTCCAGCCAGGCGGCGGACTCGTCGTCCTCGACCTCGTGCCAGATGACGCGGGTGACGGCGTCGCGCACCGCCGAGATACGCCGGGAGAGTTCGGCGCCGCCCGGCTTGCGCGGCGGCGCGGCCGCCAGCGCCCGCTCGGCCTCGCGCGCGTCCTGCGCCTGCTGGCGGACCAGCCGCGCCTCCAGCGCCACGCACTGGCGCACCGAGCGCGAGACGGTGTGGAACGCCTTCACCGCCTCCATCCGCTCGGCCGGCGTCTCGGCGCCTTGCGCGTCCTCGAACGTCTGCTCAGCCAGCGCCAGCCCCAGCTCGGTCAACCGAGCCAGGACGCGCGCATGCCGTTCGGCCATGTCGGGCGGGGCGGGCATGAACGAAAAAGGAACATGAGGTGGCGCGGAAAGCAAGGTTTGGTGGGCGGGGGTGCGTCCTCTTCTGACGTGACCCCGAAACACGCCTGCGGCGCAATTCGGACCGAGCCTTTGCCCACTTGGCAAGGACTCGAGCCCTCCTCAGGCGGCTCATTCACCGACCGCAGGCGCGCCCGCCTCCGCGGATCTCGCAAGGGGCAAGCGTCGCCGCGGGATATAGAGCACGAGCGCGATGAGGATCGCCGCGGCGGCGACGCCCGCTGCCGTCGGCCATCCGAGTGACGACACGATGGGTCCGCCGGCTGCGGCGCCGAGGCTCCCCCCCACGAAGTAGATGACCATGTAGGTGCTGTTCAATTGCGCGGGCCGCAGGGGGTCGATGTTCAGCACGCGGCTTTGATTGGCAACCTGCGCACCGAAGAGTCCGGCGTCGAACAGCGCCAGAGCGATGAGCAACAGGGGCGCGAGACCCAGCGCTGGCGTCATTGCCAAGGTGCAGGCAAGCGCCAGCGCAAGACCGCCCAATACGATCGGGCGGGCGCCGAAGCGGTCCGCCAAACGGCCAGCCAACGGCGTCACGGCCATCCCGGCGGCCCCCGCGAGCGAGTAGAGCCCGACCATCGTCGGGGACAACCCATGAGGGGGTAGGGAGAGCGCCAGAGAGACGCCAACCCAGACGAGACTGAAGGCGAAAAACCAGAGCGCCCCGGCCGCTGACGTGACCAAGAGGTCCGGATGGGTGCGCAACAGCCGAGGCGCAGACAGAAGCCCGGACAGCCACGACCCCGACTGGCGTTCGATGTGCCGGGGAAGTACCGCCCGGCCGACCACGGCGCAGAGCACGCAGGCCACCGCGACCAGGAGAAGCATGGCGCGCCACCCCACAAGGTCGGTAAGGCCGCCGCCGATCATTCGGCCAAAGAGGATTCCCGCGGATATGCCTGCCGTGACACAGCCCAGGGCGCGGCCCTGGCGGTCGGGTGGCGAGTGCTTCGCCGCAAGCGTGCTCATTTGCGCCCCGGTGCTGGCGCAGACTCCGGACAGGAAGAGGCCCGTTCCGAAGACGATCACGGTATTCGCGACCGACGTCAGGAGCAGCGCCCCGGCGAGGGCCACAAGCTGTGCGGGCACCAAGACGTAGGCCCGGACGCGATCAACAAGCGGGACCAGCAGGGCCAACCCCAACATGTAGCCAAGGATTGGCAGGCCCGCAGCGGCGCTGGTGGTGGAGAGCGACGCACTCAAGTCTGCCGCAATGACGCGAATCTCCGGCTGAACCGTGTAGCTGGTCGAGGTCGCCACGGCGGCGGCTGAGGCCAGGAACAGGATGTTGCCGGCGTTCAGGTGTGTCGGCCGCGGGGCGGCGCTGTCTTTTCGGAAGTCGGGCATGGCTCCGAACTACCGCTGCGCCGGCCGCGCATCTCGCGCATTCCGGACCCCGCCAGAGCAGTCCAAGGAAGCTTGAGGTGCAGACGGAGGTCTTGGGACTGAGATGGCTGGTAGCCCCTGCCGGACCACCTTTGCCCCGACGCCTGACGGTTGACCTGATGGGCGCGTTCCGCAAAGCGGGCCCTGGGACGATCAGGATTGAAGGCATGCGCGTCACAGTCAGCGGCACCTCCGGATCGGGGAAGACGACCTTTGCCGCGACGCTGGCGACGGCCATCGGCGCGCGACATATCGACCTGGATGCGATCAACTGGCAGGCGGGGTGGTACGACCTGCACCGCAACGAGCCGGAGGAGTTCCAGCGGCGGGTGAGCGCAGCGGCGGCCGGTGAGGCCTGGGTGAGTTGCGGCAACTATTCCAAGGTGCGGCCGATCATCCTGGCGCGGGCGACGCACGCGGTTTGGCTGGACTATCCGAAGTGGGTGGTGATGGCGCGGGTGTTCCGGCGTTCGTTCGATCGGGCGTGGACGGGGCGGGAGCTGTGGCCGGGGACGGGCAACACCGAGACCTTCGTGCGCTGGCTCGACAAGGAGCATCCCATCCGCTGGGCGTGGGACACCTATGAGGGGCGCCGGAAACGCATCGACGCGGAGATGGCCGACCCGGCGCTGGCGCATCTGGCGAAGTACAGGCTGAGGCATCCGCGGGAGGCCGGGCCGCTGATCGCGAGGTTGGCGGCGGAGGGCGCGTAGTTCCTCCCCCATCGGGGGAGGTGTCGCCGAAGGCGACGGAGGGGGTCATCCCGAGCGTTTGAGCGGACCCCCTCAGTCGGCATTCGCCGACAGCTCCCCCAGAGGGGGAGCAACTGTTCGGGCAGGCTTTACGCCGGCACGAACACCGGAACCGGCGGGCCGCCCTCGGTGGGCTGGAGCTTCACCTTCACGGCCATGCCGATCTTCAGGTCCTCGGGCGCCACGTCGACGACGTTGGTTAGGACATTGGGGCCCTCGGCGAGGGTGACGTAGGCCAGGGCGTAGGGGCCGCTCGGCGACTTGCGCATGATCGAGAAGCTGTAGACCACGCCTTCGCCCGGGCTCTCCTCCCAGACCGTCTGGTCCGAGTGGCAGAAGGGGCAGATCGTGCGCGGATACCAGTGGGCTTCCTTGCAGGCCGTGCAGCGCTTGATCAGGAACTTCCCCTGTTCGGCCGCGTCGAAGAACGGCTTGCTCTCGAGGGTGACGGCGGGGGCCGGGACCGGCCGGGTCATCAGTTCGGACATCGGTTAGGCCTCCCGTTCCATGATCACCGTCGCCGATCCGTGGCGCACGCCCAGCGAGCCGCCCGTGCCGTGGGCGATGGCCAGGTCGCAGTTCGGCACCTGGACCTTGGGGTGCGCCTCGCCGCGGAGCTGGCGCACGGCCTCGATCACCTTGGTGATGCCGCCGCGGTTGGTGGGGTGGTTGTTGCAGAGGCCGCCGCCGTCGGTGTTGAACGGAAGCTTGCCGACGCCCGAGATGAGATTGCCGTCGGCGACGAACTTGCCGCCCTCGCCCTTCTTGCAGAAACCCAGGTCTTCCAGCTGCATCAGCACGGTGATGGTGAAGCTGTCGTAGATGGAGGCGTACTTGATGTCGGCCGGCGTGACGCCCGCCTCCTCGAAGGCGCGGGGGCCCGACCAGACGGCGCCGGAATAGGTGAGGTCCAGCTTGCCGCCCTGCTGCACCTTGGGGGCCTCGCCGGCGCCCAGGACGCGCACCTTGGGGCGGTTCAGGCTCTTGGCGATCTCGGGCGAGGTGACGATCAGGGCGCCGCCGCCGTCGGTGACCACGCAGCAGTCCAGGAGGTGCAGCGGGTCGGAGATCATGCGGCTGGACACCACCTCCTCGACCGTGACCACGTTCTTGAGGAAGGCGTGCTCGTTCCACTGGGCGTGGTGGCTGGCGGCCACCTTGATCCAGGCGAGCTGCTCGGAGGTGGTGCCGTACTCGTACATGTGGCGCATGGCGCACATGCCGTAGGTGTTGTGGGTCGAGCCGCCGTAGATGCTCTCGAAGCCGGCCTCTGGCGCGCCGTCGCTGAGACCCGGCCCGCGGGGGCCGCCGGCCATGCTGGCGCCCGGACGGTTGCCGCCGTTGCGGGGCCGGCCGGCGAGGGTGATCAGGGCCACCTGGCACTTGCCGGCGGCGATCGCCTGGGCGGCATGGGCCACGTGCAGGATGTAGGACGAGCCGCCGGTCTCGGTGGTGTCCATGTGGCGGACGTTCTTCAGGCCCATGTAGTCGATCATGGACATGGCGCCGAACCCGGGCGCATCGCCCGCGCAGAAATAGCCGTCCACGTCGTCGAACCCGAGGCCCGCGTCCTCCAGGGCGCCGCGCGCGCTCTCGGCGTGGAGCTGGGCCGTGGTCTTGTCGGGCGCGTCGCGCGTCGGGTGCTCGTAGGCCCCCATCAGGTAGGCCTTGCCTTTGATGCTCATGCAATCTCCCGAAAGACGCCGAGGAAACGGGCGCTGAAGAACGGGTACGGGCTTAGCCGTCCCGCGGCGCCGCAGCAATCATACGTAGGGTCAGCCCCGGACCGGCGTTCCGGCATCCAGCCGGCGACGGATGAAGTCGGCGGCGAGCTCGATGGACTGGCGGGCCTTGGGCGTGCCCATGCGCTCCCAGACGTGCGTCTCGTCGGCCCACAGGCGCACGGTCAGGTCGCCGCCCACGGCGCGGATCGCCTCGGCCAGCCGCACGGCGTCGTCGTAGAGGATGTCGCCCCGGCTGGCGTGGATCAGGGTCGGCGGGAAGCCGTCGAATGCGCCGAACAGGGGCGAGGCGACGGGATCGGTCGCCGACATGCCGTCGAGGTAGAACCGCGCCACGAGGGCCAGGCTCTCCATGGTGTAGGGCGTGGTGCCGAGCAAGGAGGCGGCGGTCACCGACCAGCTCTGTAGCGACAGGTCGGCCCAGGGGGACAAAAGGACGACGCCGGAGGGCAGAGGCAGGCCCAGCGCCCGGGCCCGCTGCAGGGCGGCGAGGAGGATCGCCGCGCCCGCGGACTCGGCCAGGGCCACCACGGGCTCCTCGGGCCAGGTCTCCTGGAACCACCGCCAGGCCGCCACGATGTCGTCCACCGCCGCGGGGCAGGGATGCTCGGGGGCGAGGCGGTAGCTGGGGGCGAAGACGCGCGCCTGGGCCGCCGCCGCGAACCGCGCCACCAGGTGGGTGATGCGGGGCGAGCGCTCGGCGATGAACGAGCCGCCGTGGACGTAGAAGACGAACCCCCGGGGCTCCGCTGCGCGCGGCGCGAACCACTCGGAAGGGGACGGCGGGGCCGAGAGACCCGCGCCGGGACCGGCCTGGCGCACCGCCTCGGCGTCGACCCGGGCCAGGACCGGGGCGTCGAAACGCATGTGGATGCGGCGCTGCCCGGCGACGTAGCGGGCCAGCGCCTCGGGCCCGGCGGCTTCGGCGCGGAGGGCGGACCGCATGGTCGAGGTGACGATCCGCTGCATCGTGCGGTTGGCCAACCGCCGCACGAGCGCGGCCCACGGCGGCGCCGGCAGGTCCATCTGGACGACCTCGGGGAGGCTCGCCCTGGCCCCGACCACGCTTCCCGCTAAACTCATCCGACGCACCGACTCGCACTCGACTGGGCGAAGCATGAGCGACGAAAAGCCCTTAGACCACCGCCTGTTGCAGCAAGCCGAGGCTTACAGCCGGCTCTATCCCAGCATATTGCCGCGGCTGAAGGCGGCGATGCAGGCCGGAAACCCTGCGGTGCAGGCTCTCGTCCTGTCGATGCAGACGGCGTTGTCCCAGGCTGATGACCAGCGCGAGCGGCAGCTTCGGGACGGCTGGGGCCTCAGCGCCAAGGAGGCGCGCGTGACGCTGCGGCTCATCGAGGGCTCCACGGTCGCCGATTGCGCCGCCGACATGGGGATCGCCGAAAGCACCGTGCGCACGCACGTGAAATCGGTCTTCGCCAAGACGGGCCGCACGCGCCAGTCGCAGTTGGGCTCCCTGCTTCAGCTCCGGCCGGGTGTGCCGCCGTCCGAAGCGTAAACACCGGTTAACTATAGGAAAAAAATAGCCGATCGCCTCCCCCAGGTTGGGGAGGTTGTGGGCCGGAGCGCCACCTAGCCTTACGCGAACCCATTTGCTTCGCGAGATGACACCCCATGGCTCTCCTCATCGCCGGCGCCGCCGGCATCAGCGTCGACACCCTCAAGATCGATGACCTCCTGGAAGGCGTGCCCACCGTTACCGGAGGGACGGCCTTCACGCTCCAGGACGGCGACTGGCTGGAGGAGTTCCAGGGCCAGTTCACCTACGCGGGCGGCGAGCTTTCGGGCGGCACGGTCACGGGCTGGAAGGAGAGCTTCAAGGGCCAGGTGGTGTTCGAAGTCTCCGGCTTCTCCGTGCCGGTGAGCACCTTCGTGGGCTGGGTCGAGACCAACGACAACGAGGCGGCGCGCAGCACGATCCTGGGCGGGGCGGACACCATCACCGGCTCGGCCGCGGCGGACGTCATGCGCGGCTATGCGGGCGACGACATCATCCGCGGCGGCGAGGGGACGAACTACCTGCGCGGCGACGAGGGCAACGACAGCATCGTCGGCGGGACGGGCTTCGACGACATCAACGGCAACATGGGCAACGACACCTGCGTCAGCGGCGGGGGCGACGACTGGGTGGTCGGCGGCCGCGACAACGACAGCCTGGCCGGCGGCGCGGGCCAGAACCTGGTCTACGGCAATCTCGGCGCCGACACCTGCGAAGGCGGCGACGGAAACGATGTCGTCCGCGGCGGTCAGGACAACGACCTGATCAACGGCGGCGGCGGTGCGGACTACGTCTCCGGCGACAAGGGCTCGGACACGGTCACGGGCGGCGCCGGGGCCGACATCTTCCATACGTTCGGGGATGCGGGCGTCGACCGCGTGACCGACTTCAGCCTCGCCGAGGGCGATCGGGTGCAGGTGGATCCGGGCACGCAGTACACCGTCAGCCAAGTGGGCGCGGACACCGTCATCAGCATGACCGGCGGCGGCCAGATGACCCTGGTGGGCGTGCAGATGAGCAGCCTCACGGCGGGCTGGATCTTCGGCGCCTGACGACCGGCGCGGCGCGGTTCAGTCTTCGGACTTGGCTGTCGCCGCGTCAGCTTCCCACTTGAAGCCTGACCTTGAGAGGAGAGGCTTCATGCTGGAAGGCAACCAGGCCGCGCTGTTCGCCGAGCGCCAGAAGGGCACCCTGCCCGGCGAACTGGGCATCGAATGGGACGAGGTGGCCAACGGCCGGGCCCGCGGCCGCTTCGTCGTCCAGCGCAAGCACATGGCGCCCAACGGCTTCATGCACGCCGCCTCGGTGGTCGCGCTGGTGGACAGCGCCTGCGGCTACGGCTGCGTCGCGTCGCTGCCGGAGGGCGCCAGTGGCTTCACCACCATCGAGATCAAGACCAACTACCTGGGCACCGCCAAGGAGGGCGAGACCGTCGCCTGCGAGGCGCGCCTGCTGCACGGCGGCCGCATGACCCAGGTGTGGGACGCCGAGGCCGTGAACCAGACCACGGGCAAGACCATCGCCGTGTTCCGCTGCACCCAGATGGTGCTCTACCCACGGTGAGGACGCGGCGTCAGATCGCAGTTGCGTGACTGCGGCGGGATGAGTAGAACGCGCGCTCGCTCAACGGGAGCCTTTTCGAAGGCCCCCGTCGCTGGCTCTGGAGAGGTGGCAGAGTGGTTGAATGTACCGCACTCGAAATGCGGCGTGCCTTCACGGGCATCGTGGGTTCGAATCCCACCCTCTCCGCCAGCAGCCTTCCCCCGCCATTGCCACGCCGGCTTTGATCGCCATCTGGTGAGCTTCGCGTCCGGAGCTCGCTCGCCCAATGCCCGACCTTTCCGCCTTCCCGATCACCCGGCGCTGGCCGGCGCGGCATCCCGAGCGGTTGCAGCTCTATTCGCTGACGACGCCCAACGGGGTGAAGGTGTCGATCATGCTGGAGGAGATCGGGCTGCCCTATGAGGCGCACCTGGTCGATTTCGGGACGGACGATCAGAAGACGCCCGAGTTCCTGTCCCTGAACCCCAACGGCAAGATCCCCGCGATCCTGGATCCCGACGGTCCGGGCGGGAAACCCCTGGCGCTGTTCGAGTCGGGCGCGATCCTGCAGTACCTGGCCGAGAAGACCGGCAAGCTGATCCCCGCCGACCCGGCCGCGCGGTACGAGACGCTGCAGTGGGTCTACTGGCAGATGGGCGGTCCGGGGCCGATGTTCGGCCAGGTCGGCTTCTTCCATAAGTTCGCGGGGCGGGAGTACGAGGACAAGCGGCCGCTGCAGCGCTACGTGGCCGAGAGCCGGCGGCTGCTGGAGGTGCTGGACGGCCGCCTGGAGGGCCGCGACTGGATCATGGGCGCGGACTACACCATCGCCGACGTCGCGCTGCTGGGCTGGGTGCGCAACCTGATCGGCTTCTATGAGGCGAGGCCGCTGGTGGCGTTCGACACGCTGAGGAACGTGCCGGCCTGGCTGGAGCGCGGTCTGGCGCGGCCGGCCGTGCAGCGCGGGCTCGAGATCCCGGCGCGGGGCTAGGTCGCCGGGACCGGGTCGCGGCGGCGGCGCTTCGGCTTGCGGCGGAACCAGAAGGTCCAGACGGTCAGGCTGCCCAGCAGCGTCAGGGTCAGGCCCGAGAGCGTGACCACGAGGCGGTAGGGCAGGCCGCCCACCTTGCCCGCGTGCAGCGGGTAGAGGGCGTTGTAGGCCTGGACCTGGGGCGCCAGGGCCAGCGCATCGCGGGCCAGCACCAGCTCGCCCGTGTCCGCGGCGAAGTAGAGGGTGGTGCGGCCGTTGGGCAGCCATTCCTGTTGCTGGCGCAGGCGCAGGCTGATGAGGCCCGTCTCGCCGCGCGGCAGCGACAGGATGCGCACCTCGGCGGTGGGATACAGCCGGCGCGCGGTCTCGATCATCCCCGTCCAATCGGGGTCGTCGGCGAGCTTGGCCTTGCGCGGCGGCGGGGCCTTGAGCGCCTCGGTCACCGCGGCGGCGGCGCCGGGCCCAAGGATGGCGTCGGCCACCGGGCGGAAGACCATGATGGTCCCGGTCATCAGCGACAGGGCCAGCAGCGGCGCCATGATGATCCCGATGTCGCGGTGGTGGCGCAGGATCTGGAAGCGCTCGAACTTGCGCGGCCACAGGCGCAGTTCGAAGGCCCGCCGCATCCGCCACCACAGGATCGCCCCGGTGATCACGAAGCCCAGGCCGCAGAGCCCGGCGACGCCGGCCACGATCTCGCCCGTGTCGCCGTTGAAGAGATGGTGGTGGAGGTCGAACAGCCAGATCTCGGGCCGTTCCCACTTGCTGTCCCAGCGGGCCACGACATCGCCCGCCTGGGTGGCGTAGGCGCCGGAGCCGGCCTCGGGATAGCTGAGCTGGTTGAGGCCGAAGTCGCGGGTGGCGAAGACGAGACTGCGCGGCCGGTCCGGCGCCGCCATGATCCGCTCGGCCGCGGCCGCCAGCGAGGCGGTGTCCTGCGCCTGGGCCTCGCTCACCTGGGGCAGCATCACCAGCAGAGGCTTGTGCGCCAGCAGCGCCCCCGACAGCCCCAGCACCGCCAGCAGCAGCCCGATCAGGCCGCCCGTCCACCGGTGCAGGAGGTCGATCAGCCCCATCAGAAGCGGTAGTCCCAGCCGAGGGTGAACGTCCGCCCGCGGCCCGAGAAGAACCGGGCGTTGTTGGTCGGCTGCTGCGTGTCGGTGTTGTAGTCGATGTAGTACTCGTCCAGCAGGTTCTGCACCGAGAGCGACAGGCCGCCCCACTGCTCGAACTGGTAGCGGACCGAGCCGTCGACCAGGGTGTAGCCCTCGAAGCTGTTGCGCGGGTCGGCGCCGTCGAAGCTGCGCGACAGGTACTTGCCGAGCTGCAGCCGGGTGGACCAGGGGCCACGGTTGAAGTTCATGGCCGCCACGATCCGGTCGGGCGAGATGTTGGCGCCGTCCAGGTCGATGTCGACGCGCCCGTCGCCGTTGGAGTCGGCGCGGCCCTTGAGATCGGCATAGCCCGCCTGGAAGGTCAGGCCGTCCACGGGCGTGCGGACGGTGGCGTTGAGCTCCAGCCCCTCGATCTCGACCCGCTGGCGCTGCACCTCGAACACGGTTCCGACCAGGACCAGCAACTGGCCCTTGGTGCTGGTGGACCAGAAGTAGGTGGCGCTGGCGTCGAACCAGCCGCGCTTCAGCTCCAGCCCGACCTCGCGGTTGTTGGAGACCACCGGGCTGATGTCGAGGTAGTCGTCGATGTCCACGCCGTTCACGTTGATCGCGCGCGTGATGCGCCCGACGTCGGGGACGGTGTAGCCCTGGGCGTAGCTCACATAGCCGCGGATACCGGGCACGGGCTCGACGATGACGCCACCGTTGAACAGGGTGTCGTGGAACTCGGGCGAGCCGCCGGAGACGAACCGCGAGCCGTAGGAGGCCAGGGTGGTGAAGTCGTCCACCTTGATCTGGACATTCTCGTTGCGCAGGCCGCCGGCGATGCGCAGCTTCTTGTCGAACAGCGCCAGGTTGGCCTGAACGAACGGCGCGACGCTGCGGTAGTCGGTGGGGGGCACCCAGACGCGGCCGGTGCGGACCAGGGCCTGTTCGGTGCGGTCCTTCAAGAGGTCGAGGCCGACGGTGGCGGTCAGGTTCTCGAAGCCCGGAACGGCGCGTTCGTAGCTGAACTTGGCGCCCAGCTTGCGCGAGCGGTTCTCGGACTGGTCCAGCAGCGTGCCGACCGGCGCGATGCTCGGGTCCTGGAAGGTCGCGGAGCTGTCGCCGCCGAACAGGTCCCGGGTGCGGTTCCAGAACGCCTGGGTGACCAGGTTGCCGCCCCAGAGCGCGGTGTCGGTGTACGAGATCGCCGCACTCTCCGTGCGGCCGCGGGCCGGTGTGCCGCGCTGCTCGCCCCGGATGGCCATGGACGGCACGCCGGTGGTCCGGTTGCCGGGGGAGTTCACATAGTCGCCGTCGCCCTCGAGCTGGAACCGCGACAGGATCAGGTCGACCCGGGCGGTCTCGCTGACGGCGTAGCCGAAGCGGCCGAACAGCGACCAGCTCTGGCTGTCCTGGGTCTCGCCCTGGGCGACGTCGAACCCGACCCGCCGCCCATGGCCGTCGTAGTAGGCGCCGCGGGTCTCGTAGGCGGCGCCCAGGGTGGCGTCGAAGGCGCCAGCCTTCCAGGCGCCCAGGCCGGCGGCCTTGTAGCCCGCGCCGTCGCCGTGGAAGCCGTTGTCGGCGGTGGTCTGCAGGAGGGTGCGGCCACTGAAGCCGTCGACCGTCGGGGCGCCAACGGTGACTTGGTTGACGATGCCGCCAGTGCCGCCGATCCCTTGCAGGGCGTTGGAGCCGAAGATCACCTCGACCCGGTCGACGAAGAAAGGGTCAATGGTGAAGCCGTCGCGGGAGCCGTCGCGCAGCGGCGTCGACTGGGGGATGCCGTTGATGGCGTACAGCGGCGAGCGGCCGCGGAGGGTCTCGCCCGCGCCCGAGAGCTTCTGGCGGGTGGGCGAGAACGACGGGGTGAGGGCGGCCACCGCGTCCACCACCGAGCCGCCGATGGCCACCTGCTGGTCCAGGGCGTTGCGGTCGATCACGTCCACGGTCAGCGGCAGGGCGTTGGCCGGCAGGATGGTGCGGGCCGCGGTGACGACCACTTCGCTGACCTCCCGGCCGGGGGCCGCATCCTCGGCGGTCGCTGGCGAGGCGGCCATGGCCGCGCCAAGGAGGATGGAGATCGAAGTCGCAGTCCGCATGAGGCCCCTCACCGATGAAGGAGGCCCTATAGATCAGCTATCCATGCGAGTCATTCGCATTCTCACGCTTGTTCCGGTTTCGCCACCCGGCCCATGGCGACGATGATCACCGCGGCCGCCACGGCGACCGGCGCCATGGACAGAAACACCTCGCCCGGCGTGGCTCCGGCGTTGCGCAGTTCCCCGGCGATGAGCGGCCCGCCGATCGACCCCAGCCGGCCGACGGCGATGGCGGCTCCGGCTCCGGCCGCCCGCAGGTGGGCGGGGTAGAGCATGGGCGCGACGGCATAGAGCGAGAACTGCGCGCCCATGACGAGGAAGCCGGCGGCGCCGGAGATCGCCAGGATCGCCAGGGGCGCGTCCGACGCCGCCAGTCCCGCCATGGCGGCGGCCAGGGCGAGGTAGACGATCGCCAGCGGCCACCGCCATCCGACCTTGTCGCAGATCGCGCCGACGCCGATGGAGCCCAGGGCCCCGGCGACGTTGAAGGCCATGGCCGCGGCGAAGCCCTCGGACGGCGGATGGCCCTTGTCCACCACCAGGGTCGGCAGCCAGTTGAGCGCCAGGTAGAGCACCACCAAGGTCATCATGAACGCCGCCCAAAGCAGGACGGTGGGCGCGGCGCGCTTCTCGGCGAAGAGGGCCCGGCCGAGGTTGCGGTCCGCCGCCGGATCGTGCGGCGGCCGGGTCTCGGGCAGCAGCAGGACGATGACGGGCAGCAGGAGGAGAGGCACGATCCCGCCGGCGATGAAGATCGTCCGCCACTCCAGGCCGTCGCCGGCCAGGCGCGCGATCAGCGCCGAGGTCGCGCCGCCCGCGGGCATGCCGCAGAACATCGCCGAGACCGTGGCGGCGCGCCGCTCGGGCCGGCTGATCTCCACCGCGACGGCGATCAGGTTCGGCATGGCGCCGCCGAAGCCCAGGCCGGTGGCGAGACGCGCCCAGAGCAGCGCCTCGTAGCTGTGGGCGGCCGCGGTCAGCAGCGAGAACAGTCCGAAGGCCGCCACCGAGCCCAGCAGCACCGGCTTGCGCCCGTAGCGGTCCGCCAGCCAGCCGCCGCCGAAGGCGCCGATGACGAGGCCGATCATGGCCGCGCTTCCCGCCCATCCCTGTTGCGCAGGGTTGAGACCCAGTTCCGGGATCATGCGCGGGGCCGCCACGCCGAACGCCTGGATGTCATAGCCCTCGACAGCGGCGATCAGGAAACAGACGAAGACCACCAGCCCCGCGCCGGCGCCGCCCAGCGTCTTTCCCTGCACGAGGTCCCCCATCGAATCCGCCCTAGACGCCGGCACCATGCCACACGCGCGCCTGAAACCCAGCGCCACCTTGGAGGGTTAGGGGAGCCTGCGTGTCGAACCCACAAGGAGAGAACCCATGCGCAATCGGCTGATCGCCGCGATCGTGTTCGCCACTGCGGGGACCGCGCTCGTCGCACCCGCGCCCGCCGAGGCCAAGCGGGTGCTCGTCTGCAAGGACGTGAAGAAGAAGGCCAACAAGGGCACGGTCATCGGGGCCGTCACCGGCGGCGTGCTGGGCAACGTGGTCGCCGGCAATGGCGCGAAGACGGAAGGCACCCTGATCGGGGCCGGGGTCGGCGCCGTCGCGGGCCACCAGATCGCCAAGAGCAACGCCAAGAAGAAGCGCTGCCACTACGAATACCGGTAGGCCCGCCGGGCCGGCCTACTGCAGCCGGAACTCGGCGCCGATGGCCTTCAATTCGGCCGGCTTGATCAGCTTGCAGTGCCCGACGGTCACCTTGAACAGGGGGCCGTCGAGCTTTTGCGTCCAGAAGTCCAGGAACTTCCGAAGCGTCGGAAACTCCGGGAAGATGTCGTAGTCCTGCCAGACGTAGCTCTGCAGCAGGCTGGGGTGATCCGGCATCCGGTAGAGGATCTCCGCCGTGGTCAGGCTGTAGCCTTCCATCTGCTTGCGGAACTCAGGCGACGGTTTCATTCGTGACCTCACGCTCTTGCGGCGCGCGGCCCTGCGACGTCTCGGCCGCGCTGTGTGACAGGAGAACTGATTCTGGATGAAAGTTCTATGAATCCAGAATGTTAGCACTCCCGCGAGCGGGCTGCTGCCAAACGCGGCGGCGTCAGTCGAAGAGGTGCGGGTGTCGGACGCGCAGGGCCAGGATCAGCGCCAGGGATTTCAGGTCCTCGATCCGGCGCTGTTCGACCCAGCTCCACAGCAACGACAGCGGGACCTCCTGTACGTCGAGCTGATCGGGTTCGCCCTCGATGGCCGGGCCGCGGTCGGCGGCGGAGTAGGCGGCCAGGAACAGGTCCACCCGCTCGCTCGACACGCCGGGACTGGCGAAGGGGGAGCCGACCGCGTCCAGGCGGCGCAGCAGGATGCCGCACGCCTCCATGGCCTGGCGGATGGCGGTGTCCTCGGGATCTTCGTTCTCGACCTGGCCCGCCGGGGCCTCGAGCAATTCGGGCGGCCCGCCGGCCCAGATCACCGGCGCCCGGGGCCGGTTGATCAGCAGCGCCATCCTGCGGTCGGGGTCGTAGGGCAGCACGCAGGCGGCGCGGCCGTGATGCTCGATCTCGCGGGCGAAGGGTTCGCCGTCCGGTCCCGCCAGAGTCGCCAGCAGCAGCGTGACATGGCCCTGGTAGAGGGTCTCGACCCTGCGCAGTTCGACGGTCGCCATTTCGCCATCCTCCCGACCGGCTTCCGCCGGGAACCCGCGCGATGGTCCCCGGGTTGCGTATCCGGGGAGTCGCCATGCCCGACATTCATTCGCACGTCGAGCCGCCGCGGGCCTATCCGCGCGGCCCTTCCGGCCAGATCGCCGCCGCTGCCGAGCCGCTGCCCGCCTTCGACGATCCTGCCTTCGGCCGGATGTTCGACCGGTTCGGCGATGCGCGCGTCGTGCTGCTGGGCGAGGCCACCCACGGCACCTCGGAATTCTATCGGGCGCGCGCGGCCATCACGCGCTGGCTGGTGGAGAAGCGCGGTTTCAATATCGTGGCCCTGGAGGCGGACTGGCCGGACGCGCGCGTGCTGGACGCCCGGGTCCGCGGTCGCGCGCCGGCCGCCGGTGAGGCCTTCGCCCGCTTCCCGACGTGGATGTGGAAGAACCGCGAGTTCGACGCCTTCCTGGGCTGGCTCGCCCAACACAATCGCACCTGCTCCCGTGGGGACCAGGCGGGGATCTATGGCCTCGATCTCTACAACCTCGCCGGTTCGATGCGGGCGGTGGTCGACTACCTGGATCGGACCGACCCCGAGGCGGCGACCGTCGCGCGCGAGCGCTACGGCTGCCTCAATCCCTGGGTCCAGGAGCCCCAGACCTATGGGCGGATGGCGGTCTCCGGCCGCTATGCCAGCTGCGAGGGCGCGGTGACCTCCATGCTGGCCGACATGCTGGCCCGCCAGCTTCGGGAGCGGCCGCATGGAGACGGGGAGGACGGTCTCCTGGACGCGGTCCAGAGCGCCCGGCTCGTCCGCGACGCCGAAGCCTACTACCGCGCCATGTACTACGGCGGCGCCGAGGCCTGGAACCTGCGCGACCGGCACATGTTCGAGACGCTCAAGGCGCTGATGGACGCCAGGGGCGGGCATGCCCGCGCCGTGGTCTGGGCGCACAACGCCCACGCCGGCGACGCGCGGGCCACCGAGATGGGCATGGTCCGCGACGAGATAAATCTGGGCCAGCTCTGCCGCGAACAGTGGGCCGACGAGGCGCGCCTGATCGGCTTCGGCACCCATGCGGGAAAGGTCGCCTGCGCCTCGGACTGGGACGCGCCGATGGAGGTGAAGACCATCCGCCCCTCGCTGGCGGAGAGCCAGGAGCGACAGTCGCACAACGCCGGCCTCGACCGGTCCCTGCTCGACCTGCGACCGGGTCCCAACGGCGTCCGCCGCGTGCTGTCCGACCCCCGCCTGGAGCGGTTCATCGGCGTGATCTACCGGCCGGAGACCGAGCGGTGGAGCCACTACGCCGAATGCCGCCTGGCCGAGCAGTTCGATGCCTGGGTCTGGTTCGACGAGACCTCCCCGGTGACGCCGCTCGCCCGCGCTGCGGCGGCTCCGGGCGAGGACGACACTTGGCCGTTCGGCCTTTAGCCGATCGAGACGCGCAGCATCCAGGCGTGCTTCTCGTGGGCTTCAACGCGGGCGTCGATGAGCGAGGCGGTGACGTCGTCGGCGCCTTCGCGGGCGGCCTTGGCGGTCGCCACCAGGGTCGCGTGGTCGGCCACCAGCTCCTTCAGCATGGCCTCGGCGTCGCGCTTGGGATCGCCGTCCTTGATGTCGGACAGGTCGGCGAAGGCGGCGTAGCCCTGGGGCGCATATTCGCCCAACGCCCGGATGCGCTCGGCGATCAGGTCGATCGACGCCCACATCTCGGTGTACTGGGTCATGAACAGGTTGTGCAGCGAGCCGAAGTTCGGGCCGCGGACGTTCCAGTGATAGCCGTGCGTCTTCAGGTAGACGGCGTAGGTGTCGGCCAGCAGCTTGGCGAGGCCGGCGGCGACCTTCTTCTGGGATTTGTCGGCCATGGGTTGTCCCTCTCGATCAATGATGGGCGTGGACGCGGACCGGGATCGGCTCGCGCGCGGCCCAGGCGCGCTCGTGCAGGGCGAACGCGATGGTCTGGAATACCGGTTCGATCAACCCGACGGCCAGCGCGGCGCGCCAGTTCTGGGTCAGAGCATAGGCCACGGCGATCGCGACGGTCATGTGAACCAGCGACCAGCTGAAGGTTTTGGCGGCGAGGCGCATTGGAGCCTCCTTGTTGCGAACTGTTCTCAATATAACTGATCTCGATGGATATACAATTGTCCAAAGAGATTATTTGTTCACCGGTCCGACGCCCGGCCCATCCGAAGGTGTGAACGGCGCGGCCTGCTCCGAGGGAGGTGCGGGGACGCGCCAAAGGTAGATGCGGTCTCCGCCGCCCACCTCGACGACCTTCTCCGGCGCCCAGTCTCCCATGTCGAAGGCATGGCTCACGATGCGGGTTCCGGGGCGCAGCTCGGCCAGCAGCCGCGGGCGCAGGCGCAGGTTCAGCTCCGGCAGCAGGTAGAGGGTGACGACGCTGGCCTCGCGGATGTCGGCGCGGAACAGGTCCTGTCGCCGGAAGCTCACCAGCCGGGCGACGCCCGCGGCCCGCGCATTCGCCCGGGCCTGCCCATGCCACTCGGGATCGATCTCGATCCCGACCGCCCGGATCCCGAACCGCCTGGCCGCCGCGATGGGGATGCGCCCGTCGCCGGATCCCAGGTCGTAGAGGATGTCGCCCGGGCCGACCTCGCCGAGGGCCAGCATGGCGTCCACGGTCGCGTGCGGCGTGGGCACGTACATGACGTCCGCACGCCCTTGCGCGACTAACGGCGTGGGGATCGCCGCCAGGATCAGAAGGGCCAGGATGACGGCTCTCACGGCCGATGATCCTGCCTCCGTCGTCCAGGATCGGGTCTTCACGGATGCGTGAACGGCCCTGCGGCGCCGCTGAACCAATTCGGACCCGCGGAGTTTCGCCTCCCCATCGGGGGGACCAACGAGCAGGTGACCAAGCTCGAGGAGTCCGACGATGAACAAGACCAAACTGCTTATGGCCGCCGCCGCCGCCCTGACGCTGGGCGCGACGACGGCGTCCGCGCAAGGCTGGATGCCGATGATCGAGCGCCAGGCCGTTCTCGACGACCGGATCGACGCCGGCCTCGCCACGGGCGAGATCACCGGAGCCGAAGCCCGGCTGATGCGTGACGACATGGCCTCGCTGGTGGCCCTGGAGGTCCGCTACCGCTACGGCGGCCTCAGCGCCCGGGAGAAGCTGGACCTCGACCGCCGTTTCGGCCTGATCGACGACCAGATGCGCCTCGCGGTCCGTACCGGCGGCGCGGAGAGCTATGTGGCCATGGAAGACCGCAAGCTCGACCTCGACGCCCGGATCGAACAGGGCGTGCGCAGCGGCCAACTGACCATGGCCGAGGCGGAAGCGCTGCGCGAGGACTTCAACGACATCGCCCGGGTGGAGGCCAGCTACCGCGTCGACGGCCTGTCGGCCGAGGAACGTGCGGACCTCAATCGCCGCTTCGACGACCTGAGCGCCGAGATCCGCATGGCCCGGACGGACGGCGACCGCGTCTACGGCTGGAACCGTTACTGAGGCGCCACAGCCGCTGAACCAATCGGGAGGTCTGCCGTTTTGACCCCCCATGACGAGGGACGACAACCCACGTTACGAGGAGAGATCGTTATGAAGACCATCATTCTGGGCCTCGCCGCCGCCACCGCCCTGACCGCCGGCGCCGCGAGCGCCCAACCCTACGGCTACGGCCGCGACTGGATGCCGATCGAGCGGCGCATGGAGCGGATCGACTTCCGCATCGACCAGGGCATCCGCTCCGGCCAGCTGACCCCGCGCGAGGCCTACCGCCTGCGCGACCGGTTCAACCGCCTGGTGCGCCTGGAGGCGCGCTATAGCCGCAACGGCCTGTCGAACTGGGAGCGCGCCGACCTCAACCGCCGCTTCGACGCCCTGTCGGTCAACGTGCGCGAGGCGCGCCGCGATGAGGATCGCCGCTACGGCTACAACGACTATCCCCGCTACTAGTGGCGGAATGCGGACCTGAACGGCCGGCGGCGGGAAGGGCGACCTTCCCGCCGCCTTCGTTTGCGTCCATCTCGACGCCGTGACGTCCCTCTTCGACCTTCCGCCCGCCGCGCCGCCAGGCTTCCGCTATCGGGCCGGCCTGATCTCGCCGGTCGAGGAGGCCGACCTTGCGGCCCGGCTGGAGACCCTGCCGTTCGAGCCGTTTCAGTTCCGCGGCTACGAAGGCCGCCGGCGGGTGATCTCGTTCGGGCTGAAGTACGACTTCAATGGGCCGGGCCTGGTGGACGCCCAGCCCCTGCCGGACTGGCTATTGCCCCTTCGCGACCGCGCTGCGGCCTTCGCCGGCGTGGCGCCCGGCGACTTCGCCCACGTGCTGATCAACGAGTATCGCGAGGGCGCGCCCATCGGCTGGCATCGGGACCGGCCGGTGTTCGAGAAGATCGTGGGGGTCTCTCTGCTGGCGCCCACCATCATGCGGTTCCGACGGCGCACAGGCGAACGGTTCGAGCGGATCAATGTCCCGCTCGAACCGCGCTCGATCTATCTGTTGGATGGGCCGGCGCGCACGGACTGGGAACATTCGCTCCCCGAGGCCGGGGCGCACCGCTACTCCATCACGTTCCGCAATCTGCGGGCTTAGCGAATCTTGCCTTCGGCGGTGTCCTTGCGGGCCTCTTCCAGCGCCTCGCCTTCCGGGCCGTCCAGGGCCTGTTCGGCTTCGCGGGCCTTCTGCTCCACGGGGCCCTTCTCGGCGAACTCGTGCTGCATGTCCTGGTACTTCTTGCCCGAGATGTAGTCGCCTTCGCCCTGGATCTTGTTGTCAGCCATGACCGTCTCCTTGCGTTGGAGGGGGAACCCGCGAGGAACCGGTCAAGCTCCATAGAACCCGTCGATGCTCAGCATAGAGCATATCATGTTGATCGATGGGGGCGCGGGTCCATAGTCGCTGCCGCATGGCGGTAGAGCCGGGGGGTTCGCCGCCGCCTAGGGAGAACAGCATGTCGCTTGCGAGCAGCAAGACTATCGAGAACCTGAAAGCCGCCTTCGCCGGCGAGAGCCAGGCGAACCGCCGCTACCTCTACTTCGCCCAGAAGGCCGACGTGGAAGGCTACAACGACGTGGCCGCGGTGTTCCGCTCCACGGCCGAGGGCGAGACCGGCCACGCGCACGGGCACCTCGAATTCATGGAATCGGTCGGAGATCCGGCCACCGGCCTGCCGATCGGCGGCACCTCCGACAACCTCAAGGCCGCCATCGCCGGCGAGACGCACGAGTACACCGACATGTACCCGGGCATGGCGCGCACGGCCCGCGAGGAAGGCTACGACGAGATCGCCGACTGGTTCGAGACCCTGGCCAAGGCCGAGAAGTCCCACGCCGGCCGCTTCCAGCGCGCCCTCGACACCCTCGACTAGGCGAGCACATGGCGCTTCTCCTCCCCCAATGGGGGAGGAGGGCTTTCGTTCGGCCGACCGCAGGACTGACATGAGCGAAGATCGCACCGCGCCCCCCGCCGCCGGGGCTCCGCCGCGCGAGGGCAGCCTCGATGCGCCGTTCCGGCGTCCCATCCTGTGGCAGGACGAGGACTATTACGACCTGGCGAAGGTGGAGGCCGAGCTGCAGCGGCAGTTCGACATCTGTCACACGTGCCGGCGCTGCTTCAATCTTTGCGACAGCTTCCCGCGCATGTTCGACGCCATCGACGAGGGCCCGACGGGCGAGATCGACGGCATCGGCCCGAAGGACCATGCGCACATCGCCGAGGCCTGCACCCTCTGCGACATGTGCTTCCTGACCAAGTGCCCCTATGTCCCGCCGCATCCCTTCGACATCGACATCCCGCACCTGATCCTGCGCTACCGGGCCGCCAAGCGGCGGGCGGGCGAGAAGGAGTTCGTGCGCGAACAGCTCGGCATGACCGACCGCAACGGTAAGCTCGCCAAGCCCGTGGCCGGCCTCGCCAACTGGGCCACCGCGCGGACGAACACGCCGCTGCGCAAGCTGCTCGAGGCCATCGCCCAGATCGACGCCGAGGCCGAGCTTCCCAAATACCACTCGAAGACGGCGACCGACCGGCTGAAGACGCCGCTGGCGCCCAATCCCCAGGGCCCGGCCTTCGGCCAGCGCAAGGTCGCGCTCTATGCGACCTGCTTCGTCGACTACAACAGGCCGGACACGGCGGTGGCCGCCGCCAAGGTGCTGGCGCTGCAGGGCGTCGAGGTGAAGCTGGTCTATCCCGAATGCTGCGGCATGCCGCAGCTCGAGGCCGGCGACATCAAGGACGTGGCCGGCAAGGCGCGCCGCGTGGCCGCCGCCTTCGCGCCCTACATCGAACAGGGCTACGACGTGGTGGCCCTGACCGCCTCCTGCGGCCTGATGATGAAGTTCGAATGGCCCCTGATGCTGCCCGAGGATCACGCCATCGGCCGTCTCGCGGCCAAGACCAAGGACGTGGCCGAATACGTCGTCGAGCTGTCCCGGACCTACGGGCTGGTCGAGGGGCTGAAACCGGTCGAGGGCGGCGTCACCTTCCACCACGCCTGCCATGCCCGGGCGCAGAACATGGGCGCCAAGTCCATGGAGATGCTGAAGCTGATCCCCGACACCAAGGTCGACCTGGTCGAGCGCTGCTCGGGCCACGGCGGCACCTTCGGGGTGATGAAGGAAACCCGGCCGCCCGCGGTGAAGGTGGGCCGCCCCGCCGCCCGCCAGGTGGCGGCCAAGGGCAACGAGACCCTCTGCTCGGACTGCCCCCTGGCCTGCAAGCACCTGGCCCAGCTGATCGGGGACGACACGGCGCAGACCGCCCCGCCGCGTCCGGCCGAGGCCCATCCGATCGAAGTCTTCGCCCGCGCCTACGGAGTGTTCTGATGCCGCTCGCCGAACGCCGCATCGATCCGTCCGACCTTCTGCCGGACGCCGAGTTCGCCAAGGTCCGCAAGGCCCGGCGCGCCGAACTGCTGCCGCTGAAGCGGTTGCGGCGGATCGAGCTGGGGCCCTACTGCACCTTCTACTTCGAGAGCTACGAGACCATGCTCTTCCAGGTGCAGGAGATGCTGCTGATCGAGAAGGGCGGCGCCGACCAGATCCCGGACGAGCTGGCCGCCTACAACCCGCTGATCCCCAACGGCTCGGAACTGGTCGCCACCATCATGTTCGAGATCGACGACCCGATCCGGCGCGAGGCCGTCCTGGCTCGCCTGGGCGGTGTCGAGGACTGCTTCTTCATCCAGGTCGATGGCGAGCGTGTGCTGGGGGTGCCCGAGGGCGACGTCGAACGCACCCGCGAGGACGGCAAGGCCTCGTCGGTCCACTTCCTGCGCTTTCCGCTGAAGCCGGAGCATGTGGCGGTGTTTCGCAAGCCGGGCGCCGAGATCATGATCGGCTGCAGCCATGAGCGCTACAGCCACCTGGCGGGGCTGTCCCCGGCCAGCCGGGCCGAGCTGGCGAAGGATTTCGCCTAGTTGCCCCCCCCGTTTGGGGGAGCTGACGGAAGGGGCTTCCGCTTAGATCGTTGAGGAAGCCCCCTCCACCACTTCGTGGTCCCCCTCCCCCTGAAGGGGAGGAATTTTAGAAGATCTCGAAGAGTCCTGCGGCGCCCATGCCGCCGCCGACGCACATGGTGACGACGCCGTACTTGGCCTTGCGGCGCTTGCCTTCGTACATCAGGTGCGCGGTGCAGCGGGCGCCGGTCATGCCGTAGGGGTGGCCGATAGAGATCGAGCCGCCCGAGACGTTGTACTTGGCCGGGTCGATGCCGAGCTTGTCACGGCAGTAGAGCACCTGCGACGCGAAGGCCTCGTTCAGCTCCCAGATGTCGATGTCGTCGATGGTCAGGCCGTTGCGCTCGAGCAGCTTCGGGATCGCGAACACCGGACCGATGCCCATTTCCTCGGGACCGCAGCCGGCCACGGCCATGCCGCGATAGGCGCCCAGGGCCTCCAGGCCGCGCTTCTCGGCTTCCTTGCGCTCCATCAGCACCACGGCGGCGGCGCCGTCGGAGAGCTGGCTGGCGTTGCCGGCGGTGACGAACTTGCCTTCCTGGACGTAGCGGCCGCCCTTGAAGACGGGCGACAGCTTCTGGAGGTCGGCCAGTGTGGTCTGGGGGCGGTTGCCCTCGTCGGCCGAGATGGTGATCTCCTTGTCGGCCGTCTCGCCCGTTTCCTTGTTGACCAGCACCTTCATGATCGTGGTGACCGGGACGATCTCCTGGGCGAAGCGGCCTTCCGCCTGGGCCTGAGCGGTGCGCTGCTGCGACTGGAGGGCGTATTCGTCCTGGGCCTCGCGGCTGACGCCATAGCGCTCGGCCACGATCTCGGCGGTCTCGATCATCGAGGTCGCCAGCTCCGGCACATGCTCCTTCAGCCACGGATCGGTGGCCATGAAGCGGTTCACCTTGTCGTTCTGCACCAGGCTGATCGACTCGATGCCGGCGCCGATGGCGATCGGGGCGCCGTCGTTGATGATGTACTTGGCCGCCGTGGCCACGCCCATCAGGCCCGAGCTGCACTGGCGGTCGATGGTCATGCCCGAGACGGTGTTGGGCAGGCCGGCGCGCAGTGCGGCTTGGCGGGCGATGTTGTTGCCGGTCGTGCCCTGTTGCAGCGCGCAGCCCATGGCCACGTCGTCCACCTCGCCGGGGTCGATCCCGGCCTGGGCCACCGCGGCGCGGATGGCCTCGGCGCCCAGCGTGGCGCCGTAGGTGTTGTTGAAGGCGCCGCGATAGGCCTTGCCGATGGGAGTCCGCTTGGCGGCGACGATGACAGCTTCACGCATTCCGTAGGGTCTTTCCGTAAGGTCAGAGGATGGGCAGAGAAAAGGCGGGGCGTCCCGGGACGCCCCGCCTCCGGATCAGGCTTACTTGTTGAGGTCGGCGAACTTCTTGCCTTCGGCGGCCAACTTTTCCAGCAGGGCGGCCGGCTTGAAGTCGTCGCCCATGGAGCCCTGGAATTCCTTCATCTTTTCCAGGACCTTGGCGGGACCGCCGATGAGGTCGCCGTAGAACATGGGGCCGCCGCGATAGACGGGCCAGCCGTAGCCGTTGACCCAGACCACGTCGATGTCGCTGGCGCGGATGGCCTTACCCTCTTCGAGGATCTTCACGCCCTCGTTGATCATCGGGAAGATGCAGCGCTCCAGGATCTCCTCGTCCGAGATCTTGCGCGGGTTCTTGCCGGTCTTGGCGATGAAGTCGTTGATCGCCTTCTCGGTGAACGCGCTGGGCTTGGCGTTGCGGTTCTCGTCGTAGTCGTAGTAGCCGGCGCCCGTCTTCTGGCCCCGGCGGTCGGCTTCGCAGAGCACGTCGCGCAGGGTCTCGCCCTTCGAATTCTCCTTCACCCAGCCGATGTCGAGGCCGGCCAGGTCGCTCATGGCGAACGGGCCCATGGGGAAGCCGAAGTCGTACAGCACCCGGTCCACGTCCCAGGGCATGGCGCCTTCCATGATCAGCTTCTGCGCCTCGCGCTGGCGCTGGCTCAGCATGCGGTTGCCGATGAAGCCCGGGCAGACGCCGGCCAGGGCCGCGATCTTGCCGATCTTCTTGGCCAGCTTCATGGACGTGGCGATCACGTCCTTGGCGGTCTTCTCGCCGCGGATCACCTCCAGCAGCTTCATGACGTTGGCCGGCGAGAAGAAGTGCAGGCCGATCACGTCCTGCGGCCGCTTCGTGACCGAAGCGATCTCATCGATGTTCAGGTAGCTGGTGTTCGAGGCCAGGATCGCGCCCGGCTTGCAGATCGCGTCCAGCTTCGTGAACACGTCCTTCTTGATGTCCATGCGCTCGAACACGGCCTCGATGACGAGGTCGCAATCGGCGAAGTCGTTCATGTCCAGCGAGCCGGTCAGCAGGCTCATGCGCTTCTCGGTGACCGCCGGGTCGGCGCCGCGCGAGCGCTCGTAGTTCTTGCGGATCGTCGCGAGGCCGCGGTCCAGGGCGTCCTGCTTCAGCTCGACGATCACCACGGGGATGCCCACGTTGGCGAAGTTCATCGAGATGCCGCCGCCCATGGTGCCGGCGCCCAGGACGCCGACCTTCTTGATCTCGCGCAGCGGGGTGTCGTCCGGCACGTCGGGGATCTTGTTCGCCTGGCGTTCGGCGAAGAAGTAGTAGCGCTGGGCCGCCGACTGGCTGCCGGTCATCAGGCCCATGAACAGCTTGCGCTCGACGGCCAGGCCCTCGTCGAAGCTGGCCGAATTCACCGCCGCCTCGATGCACTGGATGTTGGCCTCCGGCGCGTCGAAGCCGCGGAACTTGCGGGCGTTCTTCTTGCGGAACTCGGCGAAGATCTCGGGCTTGCCCTTGGCCTCTTCGAGCTTGGTGTTGTTCTCGCTGATCTTCACCAGCGGCTTGTTCTCGGCCACGGCCTTGTTGGCGAAGGCCAGGGCCCCCTCCTTCAGCTTGCCTTCCTCGACCAGCTCGTCGACCAGGCCCAGCTTGGCGGCTTCCGGCGCCGGCACGTGGCGGCCCGAGGTCATCATCTCCAGGGCGTTCTCGACGCCCACCACCCGCGGCAGCCGCTGGGTGCCGCCGGCGCCCGGCAGCAGGCCCAGCGCCACTTCGGGGAGCCCGAGGCGCGCCGACGGAACCGCCACGCGATAGTGCGCGCACAGCGCCACTTCCAGGCCGCCGCCCAGGGCCGTGCCGTGGATCGCGGCGATCACCGGCTTGGGCGAGTTTTCCATCATGTTCTGAACGTCGGGCAGGGACGCGGAGGGTTTGCCCGGGGCGCCGAACTCGCTGATGTCGGCCCCCGCGATGAAGGTGCGTCCGTCGCAGATCAGGACGATGGCCTTGGCGTCGCTCGCGATCGCCTGCTTGAAGCCTTCGAAGAGGCCGTCGCGGACGTTGGCCGACAGGGCGTTCACCGGGGGCGAATTCAGCGTGACGACGGCCACGTCGCCTTCGCGGGTGAGGGTGGTCACCGAATTGATCTCGGTCATGTGCTTCCTCGAAATGGCTGGCGGACCGCTCGTTCAAAAATCTGGCGGCCGTGAAATTCAAACGCGTGTTATAGGCCTCGGCCGGCGAGGCCAAGTCAATTCCCGGGACGGGAACTGCGCACGTTGCAGGCCTGCCGCAACGACATGGAAGGGGACGGCTGGATGGCCTCGAATCTGTTTTCGCTGGACGGCAAGGTGGCGCTGGTCACCGGTGGCTCGCGCGGCATCGGCAAGATGATCGCCAAGGGCTTCCTCGAGGCGGGTGCGGCCCGGGTCTATATCTCGTCGCGCAAGGCTCCCGCCTGCCTGGAGACCGCGGAGGAACTGGGCCCGCAGTGCATCGCGCTGCCGCAGGACGTCTCGACGGTGGACGGGGTGAAGGCCCTGACCGCCGCCTACATGGCGAAAGAAGACAAGCTCGACATCCTGCTGAACAACGCGGGCGCGGCCTGGGGTGCGGACTTCGACGAGTTTCCGGAGAGCGGCTGGGACAAGGTCATGGACCTGAATCTCAAATCGCCCTTTTTCCTGACCCAGGCGCTGCACGGCGCCCTGACCAAGGCCGGCAGCCCGGACCGCCCGTCCAAGGTGATCAACATCGCCTCGATCGACGGCATCCGCCTGAACCCGCAGGAGACCTACTCCTACCACGCCTCCAAGGCCGGCCTGATCTTCCTGACCCGCCGCATGGCCGCGCGGCTGATCCGGGACAACATCGTGGTCAGCGCGATCGCGCCCGGCGCGTTCGCCTCGGAAATGAACCGGGTCGCGCGCGACCAGGGGGACGAGGTGGCCAAGCGGATCCCGTCCCGCCGGATCGGCACGGACGAGGACATGCAGGGCGTCGCCATCTACCTGGCGAGCCGCGCCGGCGACTACGTGGTGGGCCAGACCATCGCGGTCGACGGCGGCATCGCCTGGGCTCAGCTCGCCGTCTGAGTGCGTCCAAGCCGGCGCGTTAAGCGTAAGATCGGCGGAGGGGGGACCGGTCGTTTGCGCGGCCGGTGGAGCGAACGGGTCTAACCGCTCCGAGCCCGATCTCCTCCCCTCCACCATCCTGCTTCGCGCGTTCCGCGCTCCGCAGGACTGCGTCCTGGAGCCGTATCTTCGGAACGGTCACGGTTCCGGCGCGATTCCCGCTATGAGGGGATGAACGCCAGAAACCGCCGACCGTGACCGACGACGCCAAACCCCGCCGCCCGCGCGCACCCGTGCTCCGCATCCTTGCGGTGGCGGGCCTGGTGCTGCTCATCGCCGGGGGCCTGATCTGGCTGAACCGCAAGATGCTGGCGCGTGAGGCGTTGACCGGCTGGCTGAAGTCCAAAGGGATCGCGGCGGACGCCCAGGTGGAGGCCTTCGGTCCCGGCGTCTTCACCGCCCGGCTGCGGATCGGCGACCCCAGAGCCCCGGACTTCGCGGCGGAACGGGCCGAGGTGCGCTACCGGGCCCGCATCACGGGCCTGGAGGTGATCTCGGTCACGCTGAAGAAGCCGGTGCTCCGCGCCCAGCTCCGGCAGGACGGCCTGCACGTGGGCGCCCTGGACCCGCTGGTGCAGGAGTTCCTGCGCCGCCCGCCCCGCCCGGACGCGACGCAGCCGCGCATCCGCATCGAGGGCGGGACCCTGATGCTCGCCACCGACTACGGGCCCCTGCGCATGTCGGCGGACGCGGTGGTGGAGGACGGCAAGCTGCAGTCCCTGGCCGCCACCACGGCCCCGACGCGGCTGCGGAGCCCTGACTTCGACGTCAGCCTGGGCGCCGCGACGGTGCGGTCGGTGACGCGCCAGGGCCGCCTGGACGTCGCCGTCGCCGCGCCCGTGAGCGCCGCGAGGTTCGGGACCACCCAGGCCGCAGACGGCCGCCTGACCCTGACGGCCCAGCTTCCCTACCCGGACCTCAAGAAGCAGCGCGGCGACGGCGCCGTGGTGGCCGCGCTGAACCTCACCAGCCGCCGGATCACCGTGGCGGGCCAGATGCTGGACGGTGCGGAGCTCAAGGCTGGGCTGACCGGCCAGGCCGCTGGTTGGATTCCCGACCTGGCGGTCTCGGGCAAGGCCACCGCCAGCGTGACCGCCTCCGCGGGGCGGTTCGGCGAAACGGACGCGAAGTTCATCCGCCTGGCGGCCGTCTCCGACGATCTGCGCTGGACCCGCAAAGGCGGCGACCGCGTCGCGGGGAGCGTGAAGCTCACCGGCGGGCTGGAGGGCCTACGGGCCCGTGATCTGCGGCTGTCCTCGCTCGCCGCAATGGCGCGGGGGCGCATCTCGGCGGCGGCCGCGGGCGTCGAAGCGGCGCTGGATGGCGCCATCGTCGGTGAAGGCGGCTGGAGCGGCCTGGGCGCCACGACGGCGCAGGACACACCCGACATGGTCGCCCTGAAGCGGGCCGCCCGCAGTTTCCGGATCGCCGCCCCCGGCATCTCGGTGCGGGTCAAGGGTGGCGCGGCGAGCTTTGGCCTGCCGAAGCCGGTCAGGGTCGCCGTGGCGGGCGGCGGGGTGGTCGAACTGGCCGGCCGGGGCGATGCGCCCGCGTTCGGTCCGTCGGGCGGCGCCTTCCGTCTGACGGTAAGGGGCGGCGGGCTGCCCGCCGTCGAGGCCGATGTGGCGAAGCTCGCGCTGGTCGAGGGCGGGATGAGCGCCACCGGCCGGGTCCGCGCCCGCGCCTCGGTCGGGTTCGTACAGGGCGCCGACCTGGATGCGGCCGGCCGGCTGCAGGTGGCGGACGGCGGCCTGACGTTCGTCGCCGAGCGTTGCGTGACGGTGCGGGCCGAGCGCCTCGACTTCGGCGCCAACGACATCGAGCGGCTGTCCGGCCGTCTCTGTCCGGCGGGCGGGCCGCTGTTCCGCATGACCGGCGCCGACTGGCGGATCGCCGGGCGGGCCGAGGCGGTCACGGCCACGGCGCCCTTCGTCCAAGGCCGGGTGGTCGGCGGCGCCGGGCGCATCGCCGCCCAGAGCCGGAACGGCAAGGTCACCGCCCAGGCCCGCATCGACACGGCGCGGCAGGAGGACACCGCGCCCGATCGGCGGTTCAACCCCTTCCTGATGACCGGCGAGGCCAGCCTGTCGGAGTTCATCTGGCGCGCCGACCTCGACTTCAGGCTGCCGGGCGGCGCCCCGCTGGGGAACGCGCTGGTCACGCAGGACGGCCGGCTGGGGCTGGGCGTGGTGGTGATCGAGACGCCGATGCTGGAATTCGCCGAGGGCGGGCTGCAGCCGGACCAGATCTCGCCGCTGGCCTCGGCGGTCGGCTCGCCGGCCGTCGGGCAGGCGAAGTTCAAGGGCCGTTTCGACTGGACCCCGGATGGCTCCACCAGCAGCGGCGTCGTCACCATCCCCCGGCTCGATTTCCAGAGTCCTGCCGGCCCGGTGAAGGGCCTGAAGGGCGAGCTCACCTTCACAAGCCTGGCCCCGCTGGTGGCCGCGCCCGGCCAGTCGCTGGACGTCGAACGGGTCGAGGCGCCGATCCTGCTGGAGAACCTGCGGGCCAGCTTCGGCGTGGTGGACAACCTGCTGAAGGTCGATGGCGGCGAGGCGGACGTCGGCGGCGGCAAGGTGCGGGTCGAGACCCTGGAGATCCCGCTGGTTCCCGGCGCGCCGACCCGCGGCGTTCTGCTGCTGGAGGGGGTGCAGCTGCACGACCTGGTCGAGGCGACACCTTTCGGCGACAAGGTCGAGTTCGACGCCAAGGTCAGCGGCAAGATCCCGTTCGAGATGACCGAGGGCCGCGTCCGCATCTCGGGCGGCGAGATCAGGGCGATCCAGCCCGGCCGGATCTCCATCGACCGCACCGCCCTGACCGGCGTTTCGGCGGACACCGCCATCGATGCGCCCGCCGCCGTGGTCGATCCCAACGCCACCTTCACCGACTTCGCCTACCAGGCCATGGAGAACCTGGCCTTCGATAAGCTGGAGGCTTCGATCGCCAGCCAGCCCGACGGGCGCCTGGGCGTGATCTTCCACATCGTGGGCCGCCACGACCCGCCGACCCGGCAAAGGATCAAGCTGACCCTCATGGATCTGATCCAGAAGCGCTTCCTGGGCCGCACCCTGCCGCTGCCCTCCGGCACGGGGGTGAACCTTACGCTCGACACGACCCTCAACCTGGACGATCTGTTGGCGGACTACGCCGAGTACCAGAAGGCGCGCAGTTCAGGTCCGGTTCAGCCGTGACGCTTCACATACGGAGACATGATGACGGAGACCGCCCCATGAGACTGGCCCTGGCCGCGCTTGCGCTGACGAGCCTGACGGCCTGCACCCCGACCGTTCGGGTGGAGGTCGCCCCGATCAACATCTACGCCAAGCTGGACGCCAACGTCCGCCTGCAGCTGGACGAGGACGTCAAAGCCCTCATCCAGAAAAACCCCAACCTCTTCTAAGGGAGAGGAGACATCATGAGCGATCGTTTCAACATCACCGCGGCCGTGCTGGCCGCCCTGGCCATCACCCCGGCCGCCGCCTACGCCATGGACGCCAAGGCGGCCGTCGACGCCGCCAAGGCGCAGGGCGTCGTGGGCGAGCAGGCGGATGGCTTCCTGGGCTTCGTGAAGCCCTCGTCCGACCCGGCGCTGAAGGCCGCCGTCGACGAGATCAACCAGGGCCGCGCCGCCCTCTACCGCCAGGCCGCCGCCAAGAACGGCGTGTCGGTCGAAGCGGCCGGCGCCTCGGCCTACACCACGGTGGTGCAGGCGCGCATCAAGTCGGGCGAGTTCTACAAGCCCGCCGGCGGCGGCTGGGTCCGGAAGTAGCCGATCAGGCCGGGGCGAGAGCCCCGGCCGCCTGGGCCTTCCGCTCGCGGCGGCGGCGGGTGAGGATGTGCTCGGTGTAGCCGTTGGGTTGCTCGCGACCCTTGAACACCAGGTCCAGCGCCGCCTGATAGGCGATGCTGTCGGGATTGCCGCTCATCGGCGTGTAGAGCGGGTCGCCCGCGTTCTGGCCGTCCACCACCTTCGCCATCCGCGCCATGGTCTCGCGCACCTGGGCCTCGGTGCAGACGCCATGGTGCAGCCAGTTGGCGATGTGCTGGCTGGAGATGCGCAGGGTGGCGCGGTCTTCCATCAGGCCCACGTCGTGGATGTCGGGCACCTTCGAACAGCCGACGCCCTGGTCGATCCAGCGGACCACATAGCCGAGGATGCCCTGGGCGTTGTTGTCCAGTTCCTGCTGCACGTCGGCGGGGCTCCAGTTGGATTTCGCCATGGGCGGGGTCAGCAACTCGGTCAGGCCCGTGGTCTCGCCGGCCGCGGCCATCGATCCCTGCAGGGTGGGCACATCCACCTCGTGGTAGTGCAGGGCGTGCAGCACGGCCGCCGTGGGCGAGGGCACCCAGGCGGTGTTCGCGCCGGCCTTCGGATGGCCGACCTTGGCCGCCAGCATGTCCTTCATCATGTCGGGCGCGGCCCACATGCCCTTGCCGATCTGGGCTCTGCCCTGGAAGCCGGTCGCCAGGCCGATCTCCACGTTGCGCTTCTCGTAGGCGGGCAGCCAGGGCTCGGCCTTGATGGCGTCCTTACGGGCGACCGGGCCCAGCTCCATGGCGGTGTGGATCTCATCGCCCGTGCGGTCGAGGAAGCCGGTGTTGATGAACACCACCCGATCCTTGGCCGCGGCGATGCAGGCCTTGAGGTTGGCGCTGGTGCGGCGCTCCTCGTCCATGATGCCGATCTTGACCGTGTTGCGGGGCAGGCCCAGCGCGTCCTCGACCCGGTCGAACAGGCGAACGGCGAGCGCGACCTCGTCGGGCCCGTGCATCTTGGGCTTCACAACATAGACCGAGCCGGCCGGGCTGTTGGCGCGGGCGCCCTTGAGATCGTGCAGGGCCGCGGTGACGGTGATCAGGGCGTCGACGGCCGTTTCGAACACCGGCTCGCCGCCGAAGCGGGCCATGTCGGTGGTCATGTGGTGGCCGACGTTGCGGACCAGCATCAGCGAACGGCCGCGCAGGGTGACCTGGCCGCCGTCCGGGGCCATGTAGACGCGGTCGGGGTCCAGGCGGCGGGTCTCGGTCTTGCCGCCCTTCTGGAAGCTGGCGGAAAGGTCGCCCTTCATCAGGCCCAGCCAGTTGCGATAGACGCCCACCTTGTCCTCGGCATCGACCGCGGCGACCGAGTCCTCGCAGTCCTGGATGGCGGTCAGCGCCGCCTCGACCAGCACGTCCGCGACGCCGGCGGGGTCGTCCTTGCCGATGTTGCTGGACCGGTCGACCTGGATCTCAAGGTGCAGGCCGTTGTGCCGGAGCAGCACCGCGTCCGGCGTCAGGGCGTGGCCGCGGTGGCCGGCGAACTGTGCCGGGTCGGCGAGGAACGATTCCTGGCCGCCCTTCAGCCGCACGACCAGGTTCTCGCCCACGATGGCATAGCCCTCGGCGTCGGCGTGGCTGCCGTTGGACAGCGGGGCCACGCGGTCCAGCAGGGCGCGGGCATAAGCGATGACCTTGGCGCCGCGGGCCGGATCGTAGCCCTTGGTCCCCGTCGGCGGCTCCAGGGCGTCGGTGCCGTAGAGGGCGTCGTACAGGCTGCCCCAGCGGGCGTTGGCGGCGTTCAGTGCATAGCGGCCGTTGGACACCGGCACCACCAGCTGCGGGCCGGCGATGCTCGCGATTTCCGGGTCGACGCCCTGCGTGCCGATCTCGAACGCGGCGGGCTCGGGCAGCAGGTAGCCGATCTGGCGGAGGAAGGCGGTCTCCTCGGCCACGTCCACCGGCTTGCCGCGGCGTTCGCGCCAGTAGGTGTCGATCAGCGCCTGCAACTCGTCGCGCCGGCGGAGAAGCTCGAGGTTGCGCGGCGTGAAGTCGGCGAGGATCGCCTCCAAGGCGCTCCAGAAGGCCTGCGGGTCCACGCCCGTCCCCGGCAGCAGCTCGGCCTCCACGAAGGCGTGCAGGAGGTCGTCGACGGCGAGGGTGTTGCTGATGTCCATCTTCAATCTCGACAGGGCTTCCGGCGCTGCGGGCGCAGCGCCGCACAGGCCATAGCAGAAAAAAAGAGGGCGGCCCGAGACATCCCAGGCCGCCCTTTCGACGCGTGAACCTGAGCGCGGTTTAGGCGAACTGGTTCATCGTGTTGTGCACGCCGCCGGCCTTCAGGGCCGCTTCGCCGGCGAAGTATTCCTTGTGGTCGTCGCCGATGTCCGAGCCGGACATGTTCTGGTGCCGCACGCAGGCGATGCCCTGACGGATCTCCTGGCGCTGCACGCCGGCGACGTAGCCGAGCATGCCCTGCTTGCCGAAGTACTCCTTGGCCAGGTTGTCCGTGGACAGGGCGGCCGTGTGGTAGGTCGGCAGGGTGATCAGGTGGTGGAAGATGCCGGCCCGCTTGGCGCTGTCCGCCTGGAAGGTGCGGATGCGTTCGTCGGCCTCGGCCGCCAGCTCGGTAGTGTCGTAGTCCACGCTCATCAGGCCGGCGCGGTCGTAGGACGAGACGTCCTTACCGGCCGCCTGCCAGGCGTCGTACACCTGCTGGCGGAAGTTCAGGGTCCAGTTGAACGACGGGCTGTTGTTGTAGGCCAGCTTGGCGTTCGGGACGACTTCGCGGATCCGGTCGACCATCGAGGCGATCTGCTCGATGTGCGGCTTTTCCGTCTCGATCCACAGCAGGTCGGCGCCGTTCTGCAGCGAGGTGATGCAGTCCAGGACGCAGCGGTCGGCGCCCGTGCCTTCGCGGAACTGGAACAGGTTGGACGGCAGGCGCTTGGGACGCAGCAGCTTGCCGTTGCGGTTCAGGACCACGTCGCCGTTCTTCATGTCGGCGGGCGCGATCTCTTCGCAATCCAGGAAGCTGTTGTACTGGTCGCCGATGTCGCCCGGGGCGTGGCTGACCGCGATCTGCTTGGTGAGGCCCGCGCCGAGGCTGTCGGTGCGGGTGACGATGATGCCGTTGTCGACGCCCATCTCGAGGAAGGCGTAGCGGCAGGCGCGGACCTTCGCGAGGAAGTCCTCGTGCGGCACGGTGACCTTGCCGTCCTGGTGGCCGCACTGCTTCTCGTCGGAGACCTGGTTCTCGATCTGCAGGGCGCAGGCGCCCGCCTCGATCATCTTCTTGGCCAGCAGGTAGGTCGCTTCCGCGTTGCCGAAGCCGGCGTCGATGTCGGCGATGATCGGAACGACGTGGGTCTCGTAGTTGTCGATCGCGTCGATCAGCTTCTGTTCCTTGGCCTTGTCGCCGGCCGCGCGGGCGGCGTCGAGGTCGCGGAACAGCATGCCCAGCTCACGGGCGTCGGCCTGCTTCAGGAAGGTGTAGATCTCTTCGATCAGCGCCGGCACCGAGGTCTTCTCGTGCATCGACTGGTCCGGCAGCGGGCCGAAGTCCGAGCGCAGGGCGGCGACCATCCAGCCCGACAGGTAGATGTAGCGCTGCTTGGTGGTGCCGAAGTGCTTCTTGATCGAGATCAGCTTCTGCTGGGCGATGAAGCCGTGCCAGCAGCCGAGGCTCTGGGTGTAGTTCGCCGGATCGGCGTCGTAGGCGGCCATGTCGGCGCGCATGATGCCGGCGGTGTACTTGGCGATCTCCAGGCCGGTCTTGAACCGGTTCTGCAGGCGCATGCGGGCCACGGATTCGGCGCTGATGCCGTCCCACGTGCCGCCCTTGCTCTTGATGAGCTGGCTCATCTCGATGATGTGGTCTTGATACGCCATTGCGGGAAACCCCTGGTCAGTCGTGTTCGGTTGAGCGTGGGGTAGCCCGGCGTGCGGCGCGCTGTGGAGTCTGCGCGCGGTCTAGGTGTCAAACTTTACAAGATTTCCATGTAATGTTGTAAGGTGTGACAAACCAAGAGCCTGCCATGCCTGCCGAACGCCGCCTTTATGTGGGTCCGAGCCTTCGCCGCCTCCGCCGCGACCTGGGGCTGACCCAGGCCGACATGGCCGCGGACCTCGACGTCTCCGCGTCGTACATCGCCCTCTTGGAGCGCAATCACCGGCCCCTTAGCGCCGAGGTGCTGCTGCGGCTGGCCCAGACCTACAAGCTCGACATGGCGGCCCTGACCCGCCAGGGCGCCAACGACGACGCGGCGCGGCTGCAGGCGGTGCTGAAGGACCCGATGTTCGCCGACATCGACCTGCCGTCGCTGGAGACCGCCGACGTCACTACGAACTTTCCGGGCATCACCGAGGCCCTGCTGCGGCTCTACACGGCCTATCGCGAGGAGCAGCTGGCCCTGGCGGACCGGGGGGTGGCGGCCGATGCGCCGGGCGTCGGCGCCTCGGAGGCGTCCGATCCCGTCGCCGAGTCCCGCCGGTTCCTGGAGGCGCGCCGCAACAGCTTCCCCACCCTGGACGACGCGGCCGAGCGGCTGGCCCAGGCGGTGGCGGCGCACGACGGCTTCACGCCGTACTTCAAGGCCCGCCACAACCTGCGGGTCCGGCGCCTGCCGCCGGAGGTCATGGTCGGCTCCACCCGGCGGCTGGACCACCATCGGCGCGAAATCCTGCTGAGCGACGAACTGGACAACGCCAGCCAGACCTTCCAGCTCGCCCTCCAGCTCGCCTATCTGGAGCTGGGCGCCGACGTGGATGCGGTGGTCGCCCAGGCCAGCTTCGCCACCGACAGCGGCGAGCGCCTGACCCGCCGCGCTCTGGCCAGCTATGCGGCGGCGGCGATCCTGATGCCCTACACAGCGTTCGCCAGGGCCGTCGAAGCGCGCCGCTACGACGTGGAGGCCCTGGGCCGGCAATTCGGCGCCAGCTTCGAGCAGGTCGCCCACCGGCTCACCACCCTGCAGAAGCCGGGGCAGGAGCGGGTGCCGTTCTTCTTCATCCGCGTGGACGAGGCCGGCAACATCTCCAAGCGCCTGGATGGCGCCGGCTTCCCCTTCGCCCGGCACGGCGGCGGCTGCCCGCTCTGGACCGTCCACCAGGCGTTCCGCACGCCCCGCCAGCTGGTCACCCAATGGCTGGAGCTGCCGGACGGCCAGCGCTTCTTCTCCATCGCCCGCACCGTGACCGCCGGCGGCGGTGGCTATGGCAAGCCCAAGGTGGAGCGGGCCATCGCCCTGGGCTGCGCGGCCGAGCACGCCGGCCGGCTGATCTACACCCAGGGCCAGTCCGCCGATGCGCAGGCCGCCACGCCGATCGGCGTCACCTGCCGCCTCTGCCATCGCACCGAATGCACGGCCCGCTCGGCGCCGCCCATCGGCCGTTCGATCCTGCCGGACGACATCCGCCGGACGAGCGCCCCCTTCGGCTTCTCGGACAGCTGACGTTTGCGGCATGCCGCCGGGTCAACCGGTGCGCGTTACACCCTTGGCGAAGCCGCGCTTTCGGGGTCAAAAGAACGTCCATTCGGGGAATAGGGTGTCCATGGCTCCACGAAACGCCACGGTGAAATCCACAGACCGGTTCGAGCGTAAGCGTGAGGCGATCCTGGACGCCGCCACTCGGATCCTGAACCGCAAGGGCATCAAAGGGCTGACGCTGGGCGACACCGCCGCAGCGGTCGACCTGTCGACCACCAGCGTCACCTACTATTTCAAGCGCAAGGACGACCTGGCGGCTGCCTGCATCACCCGCGGGATCGAGACGCTGCACGACCTGGCGGACCAGGCGGTGAAGGCGGCGACCCCGGCCGAGCGGCTGCACCGGTTCTTCACGCTCTACCTCGACACCCTCGCCGCCACCCTGGCGGGGACAGCGCCGCCGCTGCCGATCATCTCGGAACTGCGCGCCCTGACCTCGCCGCGGCGGGAGGAGGTGGCGAGCGCCTATGGCCGGCTGTTCCGCAAGGCGCGGCAGATCTTCGACCATCCCGACCTCTGCTGGATGTCGCGCGGCCGGCGCACGGCGCGGACACGCATGCTGCTGGAGCAGGTGTTCTGGGGCGGGGCCTGGCTGGCGAAGTTCGACCCCGAGGACTATCCGCGCATCCGCGACCGCATGGTCGACATCTTCCTGCACGGCGTGGCGGCGGACGGCGCCGCCTGGGATCCCAAGCCGATCGCCATGGAGAAGCTGGCGGCGCGCGATGGGCCCGAACTGGCGCGCGAGACCTTCCTGCTGGCGGCCACCCGGCTGATCAACCGGCGCGGCTACCGCGGCGCCTCGGTGGACAAGATCTCGGCCGAGCTCAACGTCACCAAGGGCAGTTTCTATCACCACAACGAGGCCAAGGACGACCTGGTGGTCGCCTGCTTCGAGCGCAGCTTCGAGGTGATGACCCGGGCCCAGCGGCTGGCCATGGATCTGCCCGGGGACCAGTGGGACAAGCTCTCCGCCTGCGCCGCCGCGCTCGCCGAGTTCCAGCTCTCGGACCACGGCCCCCTGCTGCGCACCAACGCCCTGACGGCCCTGCCCGAGCAGATTCGCGGCGTGATGGTCGAGCACTCGAACCGGGTCTCCGACCGCTTCGCCTCGATGATCTCGGACGGGATCGCCGAGGGGTCGCTGCGGCCGGTGGACGCCTTCATCGCCTCCCAGATGCTGAACGCCACGCTGAACGCCTGCGCCGACCTCGGCTACCTGGTGCCCGACGTGCGGCCCAAGACGGCGGCGTCGGTGTTCGTGCGCCCGCTGCTGAAGGGCATCTTCGAGCGCTAGGGCCTGTCTCAGCGCCTCCCCGGCTCGGTGGGAATTTCTCCCGACCCGATGCCCGGCCCTGCCTCGGCCGCGGCCTGTTCGGCGGCCCGGGTCGCCAGGATGCTCAGGTTCTCCTCGTGGCGTGCGCGGCTGATGCCGTAGGTGAGCAGCAGGCCGATGGCGATGCCGTACAGGCCTACGATCGTGGGGATGTACGCGAGGCCCAGGTTCTGGAGCACCTCGGGCGGCACCTGCCCCCGCTCCGCCTTTTCAGGGAACTGGATGAAGGCCAGCACGCCCGTGGCGATGAAGATGCCCATGCCGGAGATCACCTTCCGGAACAGGTTGTTGGCCGAGAGCAGCAGCCCTTCGGACCGTCGGCCCGTCTTGACCTCCGCATCCTCCACCACGTCGGCGACGATGGAGGCAAGCAGGATGCCGGTGGCCGCGGCGAAGGTGGCGTTGATGATCTCCTCGCCGTAGAGCAGCCAGAGCAGGGCGGTGGTCCCGTTCTCCGGGGCCAGGTCCAGCAGGCGCAGCGAGACCGGCGTGATGTGGACGACGATGGCGGTGGCGAAGACCGCGATCACCCCGTTCTTCTTGCCCAGGGTCCGGCCGACGATGGGGGCGAGGAGCACGCCCAGGAACCCACCGATCACGCTCATGGTCGCCAGGGCGGCGAGCTGCGACTGCTGTGAAAACGCAACAGGCGATGCGCCGCGGAAACAGTCGATGAGCCTGAAGGGGACCTAAGCAGTACGACGAACCGCGTCTCTTTGAGACTCCAGGCGGTCTGCGCCAGAAAACGCCCTCGCAACTGGAAAGAAGTAGTCCGGTAGCTCTATCGAAACGATTACTTGGCAACGTGGAGTTGTGTCCCCATCGCCCTCCCAGCCGATTGTACCGCTCGCTGAGCATGCACTGAGTCTCCCGTGGCTGCCGGGGGATGATCGCTATGTGTTGATCAGCCACAGCCGGATACGAGCGAGCACGGCGCGCACCGACGGCTACGAGATCGAGTGCAGCCTAGGCGTTCTGGAAGGCGAAGGCGGCGGGAGCCGCGTTTCTGTGTGGGCTCCCATAGAGCAGCTGTCGATCCTGCGGCCGGGAACGATCTTCCAGAATCGAGTGATCTCCGGGACGGCAAAAGCGTTGGTCGAGCGGCAAGCAACGCGGCTTCAGGCCAATCAGCTATGCCAGCTTTCCGACAACGGGCTGAGCGCGTACGCCGCTATCGGACATCGTCCCCTCGGAAGCGCGGTCACGCCTCGGCCGATACAGGATTATCCGATCGCGACGGTATGTGAACATGCCGGAAGGCGCATCTACATCAGGGCAGGCGAATTGCTTCGCTTCTATTTCGGTCCGGTCAGTTGGTTGGCCGACGGCTTCATGTCGGCGGCCCATAGCCCTCCGGGAACGGGGCTCGTCGATCTCGATGCCTCGGGCATGGTCGAACCGGAGGTGATGCAGATCGCACCTGTCGCCGGTCTCACGGATAGATCGTCCGCCTTGCACCTCGCCATGTTGCTCAACTCACCCGACCTGATGACGATGTGGCAGGCCGCCGCCGCAGATATGCTTGGCTCTTTTGATGCAAGTGGAGAGGGCCCTCTACCGCCAGCCGTGCTCGCGGCCGGACAGCACTCCTACGCCTTGCTCGGCCACACGGTGCCGGTTGATCTTGATCACTACGGCGAGCGACAGGAACGCGCGTTCGTGGCCGCTGCAATCTTGAGCGACTTTCGACCCGCGCCGTTCAAACGCTTAATTGTCAAGCTTCCGCACGGGACAGATGAGTTGGACGTTGACGATCCGGATGCGGGCGAGCCTGAGACTTCCAGCCGCTATCGCACGATCATCTCACGGGATGCCGCGTTGGAGAGTCACCGCCGCCCCGGGCTTTCTGTCGGCGGGCTCTCACCGTTTCCTGAGTCACTGCGGAGGGCCTTCCCCCGACTAGGGCGGATCGAGATCAAGTACGAGATTGCTCGACGATATCGCCGCGGCGGCTCGCGTCAGACAAGCTGGAATGAACGCACGGTCGACAGTCTGTCAGCCCTGAGCCCCGGGAGCGACGCCAGCGTTGGGGGCGTGATCCTTCGACCAGGCCCCTCCTACCGCGCAGCACCGGCGGAGCCCGGTCCGCCACCTTCGGACAGATTACTGGAGCGACAGGCCGGAGAGGTCGGTCAATTTGCACCTTACGACCGTCAGGCGCTCAGCTATCCGCTCTCTGTGTTCGCGAGTGCGATCGGCAAGTTAGGGCGCCACCAAAGTGGAGGACTCGTGGGCCAAGATCCCCTTCGAGGCGCCGCGGGCAAAGTCATGTTGTTGCAGGCTCATCCAAGCTGGGGCAGCGCTTGGCGTGACCGCCAGTTTGCCGTCGGCCACATCCAGGTTTCTGGCAGAAGGGTCTACGCGTTCGAGGTGTCCCGCCGCCGCAAGACTGAACGGATCAGCCTTGGGTTGGTCGCTCGTCACGACGGCGGCCTTATGTCCGTGCGCGAGCTATCGGCGATTGCAGAGCACGCTATCTCCAAGCTGTCGTCGCGCCCCTCGACGCGAGAGGCTACATGGCGGGGGGTCTGGCCCGTCTCTTACAGCGACGTGAGGGCTCGCATCGTACCCCACACCGCGCGCCGCCGGCTCGCAGCCCTGCTGGCGGAAGATTTGGAGGCGCTGGCGAGAACACTCTTCGATCCGCCGGTTGCGCTGCCCGAGACCATACAGGCGATAGGCTGATGCTCAGCGACGTCGTCGCTGACGCCTATAAGAAGATGCGTGAGATGTGAGCGGCACCAGATCGACGACGTTAAGCTGCTCGAGCGGTTCGCTGAGTGACGCGCGGGTCTCCACAGGGACGCTTCTCCACCGTTACCGTTGCTTAGCGCCCGCGTCCGATGCGCTTTGGGCTGTACTCTTGACCGCTTCTTCGGCGACTTTCCGTTGCGCGTCGCCGGCCGCGCCATCTGGAGCAGCGTAACATCGCTGCAGAGCGTCGACGCCCTAGCCCCCCCACCGCGCCAGCGACGCCACGTCGCCAGGATGCTAAAGGGCCCATATGGCCGAGCACCCGGACGATTTCAGTGAGACGCCTTGGTGGCGCCTCGCCATGTACCCGCTAGGCGGCGCGATAGCAGTTCTAGCCATCATCGGAGCCTGGGTCGCGCTCACCTAGTTGAAAACCCGCCAGGCTGCGACGCCAACCGGAACCTCATGCACGGCACGCTCTCGCAAATTCGCTCGGCCCGTCTCGCTTGACGAAACGACGAGGTGGACGCGCTCACATCCTGCTGAGCCCCTGATGTCCGAGGCCGGGACGCAGCGCGTGGCTTCAAATGGGTTGGGAGCCCGGGCCCTCCGGCGGTTTCAGCGAGAGCTTCAGCTCCGCGCCTCTTTCCCGATGCTTCTACCCCACAGGCTCGCGCAGGAGGAACTCAGCCGGCCCGGAGATTTCGGGAGGTGCGTTCGCCCAAGGCTCGCGCAGCGCATGAAGACGTTCCGGTGTCATGGTCTCGACCATCCCGACCAGTGTCTCGAGCGCGATGGACGCCAGGTCAGCCATTCGTCCAGCATGGGGCTTCCCGTGCCCCGCGAAGATCGTGGACCCCTCCACGAAGCTCGAGATGAAGACTGCGACAGTCTCGGCGTCAGCCTCATCCAGCGTCGGGTTCAAGCGTCGGATGCGCGCGATGACCGGAAGATGCAGGCGGCGGTAAAAGTTGTGCAGCAGCGACGAAATCTCTTCGTCGTGGTTAGCGAGCGACCAGAGCTCGGGAAACAGATGCGTCGTCTGGAAGCTCTGCACGTCGCGCAGGACGTTGAACAGGCCGGCCTTCAAAGCGGTGCGGTCGTCCAGCTTGAACTCCTAAGCCCCTTGCCTCGCCCGATCCGCATAGGCTTCCAGAACCGCTTCCAACAGTTCTTTGAGCAGAGCGGCCTTGTTCGGGAAATGGTAGGTCAGGTTGCCGATCGCGACGCCGCAGTCGCCAGCCACCCGGCGAATGCTCAAAGCCGAATAGCCATCGGTCATGAGTATCTTGAGCGTAGACCTCAGGATCTGCTCGACCGTATCCGCGGTCCTCGGGTAGGCACCGGCTCGAATCTTGATCTTCAAGGATGCGGGTTCGTTCATCGCTCCTCCGGCGCTATGCGGCTGCGAGGCCTCGTCCGCCCCCCCCCCAGCGTACCCGCTGAGCTGCGATAAGTAGGCTCCTCGGGCGGCGGAGCACAGAATCTCTCGCGAGCCTCGAAACATTGCCGTCGATCCTTCGTGAGGGCGCTGGTCCAGAACAAGCCGTCCGGACCTTGGTCTTGTATCACGAACGGCGCCGTGTTTAGGTCGATCGTACTAAATTGGCTTGGGGGTACGATCTTATGGGTAAGCTAAGGCCCGCGGCCCTGGCCCTGACCTTGCTGCTGGGGGCCTGCGCCTCGAGCGCGTCGCTGTCGGCGGAATCGAGACCGAATCTTCTGACCTTGTCCCCCGAGCAGCAGAGGATCCTCTACGGGTCGATGGAGACCGCCTATCCGGTCGAGACGATCCGGAAGGGAACCTATGTGCGTCCGCTGCCGCTCGCAGTTCGACAGATTTCCCCCCGTTGGACCTTCGATGGCCGCGAGCAGGGCGTCGAGGATTACATGGCCGAAAACCGGCTGTCCGGCGTCCTCGTGTTGAAGGACGGCAAAATCCTGCTGGAGCGCTATGGGCTCGGACGTAAGCCGGAAGACCGCTGGACATCCTTCTCGGTTGCAAAGTCGGTCACCTCGACCCTCGTGGGGGCGGCGATCCAGGACGGTAAGATCAAGAGCCTCGACGATGTGGTCACGAACTACATCCCGGCGCTCAAGGGATCGGCATACGAAGGGGTCACGATCCGGCAACTCCTGACGATGAGTTCCGGCGTCCGGTGGAACGAAGATTACACCGATCCCAACTCGGATGTGGCGAGGGCCGGAACGGCCTTTCGTGAGCCCGGTCAGAACCCGATCGTGAGCTACATGAGCCGCCTGCCGCGCGCGAACACTCCCGGCGCTAAGTTCACCTACAACACCGGTGAAACCGACCTTGTTGGCGTGTTGGTGTCTACAGCAGTGGGCAAGTCGCTTGCCGAATATGCTTCAGAGAAGATCTGGGGCCCCTTCGGGATGGAACGGGACGGAATCTGGCTGACAGACACCAGCGGTCATGAGCGTGGCGGCTGCTGCATGTCGATGACCCTGCGAGATTACGCAAGGTTCGGCCTCTTTGTGCTCGAGGACGGGGTCGCAAGGGGACAGCGGATCCTGCCGGAAGGCTGGGTCAAACAGGCGACGACGCCGCAGATCAAGAATGGGGCGCCCCCGCCCGGCTATGGCTACTTCTGGTGGATGCGCGACGACGGCGGATACGAAGCCGTGGGCATCTTCGGCCAGTCGATCACGACCTTCCCCGAAGATGGTCTGATCATTGTGACGAACGCGGCCTGGCCGACGGCTGGCGGTGCGAATCTCTACCGAGCGAGGGACGCGTTCGTGCGGGCGGCGCACGCCGCCGCGAAAGGTATGTAGCGCGCCATGAGCCCAATCCGTCCCGCCAAGGCCCCGATCCGCCGCCGCGGCGGGTCGTCTGTGGCAGGGCTTGCTATTCTTTCCAGATGAAGGGCCCTGCGATGCGTGACGCCGACAAACGCCCTGGCGCGCTGACGCTGGTCGGCGCACGTCGCGAGACACCGCTCGATGATCGCCGGGCCGTGCCTCCCTTTGCAGCGCTGCGGGCGTTCGAAGCGGTGGGACGACTGCGCGGGATACGCGGGGCTGCCCAGGCGCTGAGCATAGACCATACAGTGGTGAGCCGGCATGTCAGGAGTCTCGAATCTTGGCTGGGGGTCCCGCTGCTCGACCGACTTCGAGGCGGCAGCCAACTCACCGACGACGGACGCGTTTATCACGCCCGAATCTCGAGAGCGATCAATGAGATCGCGGAATCGACGGCCGAGCTCATCCGCCGGGGCAACGACAACCTGCTCAGCATTTCCTGCGTGCCGGGGTTCGCATCCGAGTGGCTGGCGGGTCGGCTGATCACCTTTCAGGATCAGCATCCCGATATAGAACTTGAGCTGCAGCCCACAGACCAGCAGCCCAACTTCACCGCGCGCGGCACCGACGTGGACATCCGGTTCGTCCCCGATCCCGCGCCCGCGCCGGACCCGTTCCTAAAGACCTTCGAGATCGCGCGCCCTCCGGTCCTGGCCCTCGCCAGCCCGTCCCTGGCCGACACTCTGGAATCGATCGCCGCCCCTGAGGACTTCCTGAAGGCGCCTTTGCTCCACGAGGAGAGCGCCGATCAGTGGATCGCGTGGCTCGGGCGCCAGGGAGTCGACGTCCCGTCCGGGCTTCCCGGCCCAAGGCTATGGCATGCGCACATCGCCCTTGAAGCGGCGCGCAGCGGTCGAGGGGTGGTGTTGGCCAACCCGTTCCTGCTGAGGGACGACCTTCAGGCTGGACGGCTCGTGGTGGTGGGCCCCCAGAGCAGCCGCGAGACGATCCTCGGAGCTTACGTCCTCACGTGTCGCGCGGACCGCGGCAACGCCCCCCTCGTCGCGAGCTTCAGGCGCTGGCTGCAATGCGCGATCGAATGCCATAGTCAGGCGCAGTCGCCAGGTGTCCGCGCGGCGTCATAGTGGAAGCCACGGCACAGGTTTGGCGGTGGCGACCATGAGGCGGACGGGCGGCGAAGCCCCCGTGCGGTGCTCATTTCACACCGGCGGGAGCACCCTTGGATGCATTACCAGCCGGTAGGGTGACGCGAGCCGCGCCGCAGCGCCTGGCGCGTCGCGACCAGCGGAACGGCCTTACAGAGGCCGGCGCAGAACGGAGGGGACATGACGAAGACATCAATCTGGCAGTGGACGGCGGTGGAAACCGCGCGCGCGGTCCGGGAGGGTCAAGTCAGTGCGGTCGAGGTCGTGCAGGCGCACTTGGCCCGGATGTCTATCGCCAACCCGCCCCTGAACGCTGTGGTCGTGCCGCTTGCGGCCGACGCTCTTAGTGCGGCCAAGGCTGCGGACGCGCACCAGGCGAGCGGAGCCGAACTGGGGCCGCTGCACGGCGTGCCGATCACCATCAAGATCAATGTGGACGTGGCCGGCCAGGCGAATTCGAACGGCGTCGTCGCCTTCAAAGACAATATTGCGCAGGAGGACGCGCCGGTCGTCGCGAACCTCAGACGCGCGGGCGCCATTCTACTTGGACTGACCAATACACCCGAGTTCTCGCTTCGCGCCTTCACCGACAATCCGCTGCACGGCATGACCTTCAACCCCTGGGACGCCGGCATCACCTGCGGGGGCTCCTCGGGCGGCGCGGCCGCGGCCGTCGCAGCGGGCATCGGGGCGATCGCCCATGGCAACGATATCGGCGGGTCGCTTCGCTGGCCGGCTCATTGCAACGGCGTCGTGACGATCAAGCCGACCCAGGGACGGATCGCTGCCTACAACCCGACCGCCATGGAAGAGCGGGCCCTCGTGTCCCAGCTGATGTCGGCCCAGGGGCCCCTGACGCGTACGGTTGAGGATGCGCGCGTCGCGCTCGAAGTGATGTCGGCGCAGGACCGTCGAGATCCGTGGTACGCGCCTGCGCCACTGGACGGGGATTCCGTCCCTCGGCGCGCGGCCATCGCCAGGATCCCGGACGACATGGATTGCGACCCCGCAGTGGTTGCGCTCTATCGCCAGGCCGGCGAGCACCTGGCGGCGGCTGGCTACGAACTCGAAGAGGTCGAGGTTCCTGAGCTTTCGGCCGTGTGGGGGCTCTGGCGGGACCTCCTGTTCGCGGAGTTCGCCGTGATGCAGGCGCCGCTGATGCGGAAAGTCGGGAGCGACGCTTTCAAGCGCCTGATCGAAGCCTCGCTTGCGTCATCGACGGTGACGGACCTCGAGGGTTACATGCGCGGGATCGCCCGTCGCACAGGCTTTATCCGAACCTGGATGGAATTCCTCGAACGGCACCCGGTGCTGTTGACGCCGGTCTCCGTGCAGCGGACCCCTGGGCCAAACGCGGATGTCGACGGCAGCGCCCGAAACCTGTTCTGGAAAGGCTTGCGCTTCGTCGGCCCCGTGAACCTACTCGGCCTGCCGGCTGCGGTCGTTCCCGTCGGATTGGTGGATGGCGCCCCGATCGGCGTTCAGCTCATCGCCACGCGGTTCCGGGAAGACCTCTGCCTCCAGGCGGCGGCTGCGATCGAAAGCCGGGCCGGCCCTGTTGTGCCGAGACTGTGGGCGAGGGAGGAGCGGTCGGCGGACGGCGTTCAATGCCGGACACATGGCGGAGAGCATACCGGTCGAGAATGAGATGCGCGACCCGACACGCACGCGAGCGTTAACGGCCAGAGCTCATCGAGGCCTCTTCGGCTAGGTGCAGGCGGCGCACCATCCCCGTCCAAAATCGCAACTTCCTCATCTCCGGAGCGAGGGCAAAGCTTCGGGTCCTGGAACGGTGACGGGCGCGCAACGGCGTGCGCTCACAATCGCGGGAGGGGCGCATGAGGCTGACCGGACGTGGAGGTCTGCTGATCTCGATCGCGGCGTTGCTGGCGGCGAGCGCGGGCGGCGCACAGAGTGCAGAGCCCGCCGACATTCTTCTCTACAACGGGAAGGTCCTCACCGTAGATCGGGAGTTCTCGATCCGCAAAGCCGTCGCCGTGCGGGATGGCCGCATCGTGGAGCTGGGAGGAGACGAACTCGCGGCGAAATACGACGCGAAGTCGAAGATCGATCTCGGCGGGCGCACGCTGATGCCCGGCTTCATCGATACGCACCTGCACATCTATAGTCTCGCGCGGCGGCAAGTGGTCATCGAGCCTGCGCGCTCGATCAAGGAGGTCCAGGAGATTGTCCGGGCTAAGGCCGCTGAGCTTGGGCCAGGCGAATGGATCACCGGCTATGGCTGGGACGAGGCGCTGTTCGCGGAACGCCGCAACCTCAATCGTGCAGATCTCGATGCCGCGGCGCCGAATAATCCGGTCGCCCTGACCCGGGCGGGCGGACATTCGGCCGTTGGAAACAGCCTTGCGCTGAAGATGGCGGGCATCGACCGCAAGACGCCTGATCCACCCACCGGGCTCATCGAGCATGACGCTGGCGGCGAACCGAACGGCGTCGTGCGCGAGCGGATCGACCTCTTCCTTCGGCACGTGCCGCCCGCCCCTTGGGAAGAGCTCAAGCCCGGCTACGTCGCGGCGATGAGACGGCTTCTCGAGCTGGGCATCACGAGCTTCCATTCGGCTTCGACGACCATTGACGACGAGCCCGTCGGGGCCGGCGGCTCCGGCAAGACGACGAGCGGCCTGACGCCGCGCCGGCTGGCGCTGCTGCACTCTGAAACAGGCCACGCCATCCCTCGCGTGACCACCTACATCGACTTCCCCGGCCCGGAACGCCTCAAGGCGTACGGGAAGAAGAGCGGCGAAGGCGACGAATGGGTGCGTCTCGGCGGCATCGGCGAGAACCCGGTCGACGGCGGCTTCACCGGGCCCACCGCTTGGACACTGGCCGACTACAAGAACCTCCCAGGATTCCGGGGCAAGGGCCGTTACACCGACGCCGAGCTGCAGACCCTAGTGGACGCCTCTGCGGCCAACGGGTGGCAGCTTGCCCTGCATGCCATCGGCGACGCTGCCATCGTGCAGACCGTCGACGCCTATGCGCGCGCTCTCGACCGCTATCCCCAGATCAAGGATAGCGACCACAGATGGTTCCTCGACCATTTCACCGTCATGCCGCCCGAGGCCACGATGGTGAAAATGGCGAAGTACCGGATCCTGATCTCGCAACAGCCGAACTTCGCCTACAACCTGGACGGACGGTACCGGGAGACGCTCGACGCCACCCGCTATCGTCACAACAACGCCGTGGCGACGCCTTGGAAGAAGTTTGGGCTGCACGTCGCCTTCGGTTCGGACAACCTGCCGATCGGGCCGATGGTGGGCCTCTATTCGGCGGTCACCCGCAAGAACCCGTCCGGCGAGGTCGTGGGGCCGGAGGAGCGGGTTTCCATCGAGGAAGCCATTCGCGGATACACTGAGAAGGCCGCTTACCTGTCCTGGGAGGAGCGGTCGAAGGGCACCCTCGAGGCGGGGAAGCTTGCAGACATGATCGTGCTGAGCGCGGATCCGCTCACCGTCGATCCCGAGGCCATCTTAGGCATCAAGGTGGACATGACCATCCTCGGCGGAAAGCTCGTCTACGAGCGCGGCCGTCCATGAGGGGACTTCGAGGCGGGCCTATCGGGATTCCGATGCAGATCAGATTTGGGGAAATTTCGTGGTGACGGAACCTGTCGGCCAGGTGCCTGCGCCGCAACTCGCGCGCACGTTGAAGCCCCGACACGTGACGATGATCTCGATCGGAGGGATCATCGGGGCTGGTCTGTTCGTCGGCAGCAGCGCGGCCATCGCCGCGGTCGGGCCCGCTGCGGTGGTCAGCTACGCACTCGCGGGCCTGCTCGTCCTTGTTGTGATGCGGATGCTGGGTGAGATGGCCGTCGCCCATCCGCACGTCGGGTCCTTTACGGAGTTCCCACGTCTGGCGCTGGGAAACTGGGCGGGCTTCATCGCAGGCTGGCTCTACTGGTACTTCTGGGTGGTGGTCGTGGCCATCGAGGCCATCGCCGGGGCCAACATTGTCGCCAGTTGGATTCCGCTGCCCGCATGGCAGATCGGATTGGCGCTCATGGTGGTGCTGACAGGCGCCAACCTCCTGTCCACGCGCTCCTATGGGGAGTTCGAGTTCTGGTTCTCCTCGATCAAGGTGGCGGCGATCATCGCCTTCATCGTTGTGGCCGCGGCCTATGCCTTCGGCCTGCCCCCAGGGACTGACGCCACCTGGGGCAATCTGGTCGACCATGGCGGCTTCGCGCCGCGCGGCTGGTGGGCGGTCGCCGCCGGCACGACGAGCGTGATCTTCGCGCTGGTGGGTGCCGAGATCGTCACCGTCGCAGCGGCCGAGGCGGAGGATTCGGCCGAGCTTGTCGCCAAGCTTACCACCACGCTCGTGGCGCGCATCGTCGTGTTCTATGTGGGCGCAGTGGGCCTGATCGTGGCGGTAATGCCCTGGGTCCAGGTCCAGCCCGGTCAGTCGCCCTTCACCGCCGCGCTGACGGTCATCGGCATTCCCGGCGCCGCCATCCTCATGCAAATGGTTGTCCTCGTCGCGGTGCTGTCGTGCCTGAATTCCGGCATATACGTGGCCTCCCGGGTGCTCTTCACCCTCGCGGGCCGCAACGACGCGCCGCAGTGGCTCGTCGGGCTCAGCAGCTGGGGCGTACCCGCGCGCGCCATCATCTTCTGCACCCTGTTCGGCTTCGTCGGCGTGGGCGTTTCAGCCGTCTCGCCGGGGGGGGTCTTCGCGTTCCTCGTGAACGCCTCGGGTGCCATCATTCTGTTCGTCTATCTGCTGATCGCTGGCTCACAGATGGTCCTGCGGCGGCGCGCTCAGGCGGAAGGGCGACCTCTGACCCTGAAGCTTTGGTTCTTCCCATGGACAGCCTATGCCGCCGTCGTCGCGATGATGGGCGTCCTGGCCGCGATGGCCTTCACGCCAGACCTCGCCAGTCAGCTGCACGCCAGCCTGCTCAGCCTTGCAGTGGTGCTCGCGGCCTACGGGTTGGTCGATCGACTCCGTCGGAAGGGTATCCGGGCGCAGACTGGCGCCGACTTGCGAGAGACATGACGCGCAGATCGTCGAGGGGCGCCGCCGCGCTGCGCGGCATCTCCTGACAAGGAGCCCAAGCCGCCCGCTCACCTCCCTGGCGTGGGCAGCATCCTGCCGCGGGCCCAGCCGGGCCCGCGGCTTTTTTCTCGAGCCTCAGTGAGGGCATACCCTGACCGCGGCTGGCGAACCGGCCGCGACCAGAAGCAATTCTCAGGCTAGCCGGAGCGGCCCCCAGGATCGGGCGCCAAGCCTAGGCACATGAGCTTGTAGTCGAGATAATCGTCCAGCCCTTGCCGCGCCCCTTCGCGGCCGAGGCCGGACTCACGGACGCCGCCGAACGGAGCAACCTCTGTCGAGATGAGCCCGGTATTGACGCCGACCATCCCGTAGCGAAGGGCCTCGGTGACGCGGAAGGCGCGGTCGAGGTCCCGCGTGTAGAGATAGCTGGCGAGCCCGGCGGTGCCCTCATTGGCGAGGCCGATGGCCTCGGCCTCGGTCTCGAACCGGACCAGACCCGCCACGGGCCCGAACGTCTCTTCACGGCACAGGAGAGCATCCGGTGCCACGTCGACCAGGACTGTCGGCGCGTAGAAGCAGCCTTCGCCGGGGAGCGCATGGCCTCCGGTCAAAGCCGAGGCTCCGCCGGCCCTGGCGTCCTCTACGTGGCGTTCAACCTTCCGCAGGGCGGCTTCGTTGATGAGCGGGCCCTGATCCATCTGCCCCTTCAGCCCGTCGCCGACCGCCAGCTCTGAAACGCGCTCGGCCAGGTGCTCGGCGAACGCTGAATAGACGCCGGACTGCACCAGCAGGCGATTGGCGCAGACGCAGGTTTGTCCAGTGTTGCGAAACTTGGAAGCGATGGCGCCTTCGACGGCCTGGCCGAGGTCGGCATCGTCGAACACGATGAACGGCGCGTTGCCGCCGAGCTCAAGCGACACCCGCTTGACGGTGCTCATGCAACGCGCTCCGAGCATCTTGCCGACCGCTGTGGAGCCGGTGAAAGAGAATTTCCGCACCCGGGGGTCCTGCGTGAGCACGGCACCGATCGGCTCGGCCTCTCCGACAACCACGTTGAAGACGCCTGGCGGGATCAGCGCTGATTCGACCGCCAAGCGCGCCAGAGCCAGTGCGGTATAAGGTGTCAGCTCCGAAGGCTTTAGGACCATAGTGCAGCCAACGGCGAGGGCAGGCCCCACCTTCCGGGTGATCATTGCTGCCGGGAAGTTCCACGGGGTGATCGCGCCAACGACGCCCACGGGCTCCCTCAGGACCAGCAGACGCTTGTCAGGCTGATGTCCCGGGATGATGTCGCCGTAGGCCCGCTTGGCTTCCTCTGCGAACCACTCGAGAAAACTCGCCGCGTAGTGGATCTCGCCGCGAGCCTCGACCAGCGGCTTGCCCTGCTCGGCGGTCAGGATGCGGGCCAGGTCTTCGGCGTTCGCGAGGATCAACTCGCGCCAGCGCAGCAGGGCGGCCTGCCGCGTCCTCGGCGCGATGGCGCGCCAGCCCGGCAGGGCGCGGCTGGCTGCGGCCACCGCCCGCTCGGCATCGTGCGCGCCGCAGTCCCCGACATCTCCGATCTTCCGGCCCGTGGCCGGGTTGATCACAGGGATGACGCGCTCGCAATCGGTCCACGCGCCATCGATGAGGCTCTGGCCCGAGAGGAGCTCCGGACGCGCTAGATCGAGGCCATCAAGCATCGGCGGGACGATCCGCGGAGATGTCGACCATGGCTTGCTCGAGGCGCGTCAGACCCTCTTCCAGGACCTCGTCGGTGATCGTCAGAGGCGGGAGGAAGCGGATGGTCTCGCCCTGCATGCCGGCCGAGAGCACGAGCAGGCCGTGCTGAACGGCTGCCGCGACGATCCGCTTGGCGGCTCCCGGGTCGGGTTCCTTCGCGCCGTGCGCTTTGAGGACGTCGAAACCGATCATCGCCCCGAGGCCTCGGACGTTGGCGATCGCAGGCATATCATTGCGCGCCGACACCTTCTCGGTCCAGGCACGGAGACGCGCGCCGATCGCATCGGCGCGGGTGAGCAGTTGTTCCTCGGCGATGATGTCGAGAACGGCCAGCGCCGCCGCGCAGCCGAGCGGAGAGCCGCCGAAGGTGCCGCCCAGGCCGCCGGGCTCGGCGGCGTCCATAACGGACGAGCGCCCGATGACGCCGGCGAGCGGGAGGCCGCCGGCCAGCGACTTCGCGATCGTGACGAGATCGGGCTCGATGCCTGAATGCTCGATCGCGAACATCTTGCCGGTCCGGGCGAAGCCGGTCTGCACCTCGTCGGCCACGAGCAGAATCCCGTGGTGATCACAGATCTTGCGTAGCGCGGCGAGCAGGCTCGGCGGAGCGACGTGGAAGCCGCCTTCGCCTTGCACGGGCTCCAGCACGATCGCCGCCACCTGAGATGGGGGAACGTCGGCGGCGAACAGGAAGTCCAGTGCCTGAAGCGACTGCTCCTCGGTCACGCCAGCGTAAGGCGCCGGGAAGGGGAGGTGGTAGACCGGCCCGGGGAGCGGGCCGAACTCGCGCTTGTAAGGCGCCACCTTGCCGGTGAGCGCGAGGCCCAGCATGGAGCGGCCGTGGAACCCACCGACGAATGAGATCACCGCTGGACGCTTCGTCGCGGCGCGCGCGATCTTCACTGCGTTCTCCACCGCTTCGGCTCCGGTGGTGAACAGGATCGTCTTCGCCTCGCCGGTGAATGGCGCAAGCGCGTTCAGGCGCTCGGCGAGCTCCACATAGGGTTCGTACCCACAGACCTGGAAGGCCGTGTGGGTATAGCACTCCAGCTGATCACGCACCGCTGAAACGACCCGCGGGTGGCGGTGGCCGACGCCGAGAACGGCGATGCCGCCGACGAAGTCGATGTAGCGTCGCCCGTCTACGTCCCACAGTTCCGCGTTCTCGGCGCGCGCGGCGAAGATGGGAGTGGCCGTGCTGATACCGCGCGGGAGGGCGTGTTCACGTCGGGCGAGGAGCTGGGCGTTTGTCATGGCGCATCATCACGTCGTTTGAGATGCCGGCACCGTAGCTGTCGCGTGGCGGTCGGCTGGAGTGTGAAAGGCGCCCCGCACGGTGGCTTTCCAGCACCGCAGCGGCGGCTAACGGCGCGCAGGTTCGTCAGAGGCGCGCGGGCCCGATCGCCCGCCAACGGCGAGATGTGCGCCTGAGGACTCGTGGTGGCCGCGCAGCACCGAAAGGCGCCTTCTAAGCGCCTGCCGCGGCCCGGGGTGCTGAGGTAACGCAAAGCCTGTGCGATCGCTATCCAGCGGTCCGCGATGCGCGCGGTGCAGCAGGAGTCGAGTCGATGAGGCGTTACCTTGGAGAGGCCGTGGTGGCGGGTGTCGCCCTAGTCATGGCTGGGAGCGCGGCCGCCGCAACCACTGGAAAGGCGGCGGAAGGCGCCAAGCTCTTTCAGCAACGCTGCGTGTCGTGCCACACCGTCAAGGGCAATGCCGGCATAGGCCCTGATTTGCGCGGCGTCGTCGGTCGCAAGGCTGGCGCGGGATCGTTTGCGCGGTATACGCCAGCGCTCAAGAAGACGAACCTAACCTTCGATGTCGCTGAGCTCGACCGTTTCCTCGCTGCGCCGCAACGCGTCGCGCCGGGCTCAGCCATGATGATCTCGACGCCGAGACAAGAGGACCGCGCGCATCTGATCGCCTTTCTGGCGACCCTGAAGAAGTAAGCGTCGCTGACGGTGGCCGCTGGCTCAGCGGCCGTCCGCCTCTTCGCTTCCAAGTGCTCGCATCGGCCGCCCTGCGGCGACCGGCTTAAGCAACTCGAACTTGCACGAGCCAGGATCAGCTTGAGGCCGGAAGCCGGCCGTCCCGAGCGCAGCTTGGTGACCTGCGCACACGCTACCGCGCACTTTACGCACCTACCCCTCCCCGACGGTCCGCCCAGAATTGCGCCCTGAGAGACAAAAGATCTCCAGATCGGAACAGGGGAATTCCATGTCGCACATGCAACGTCGCAGACACCTCGTCGCGCGAGCCAGCCTCCTCGCGCTGGGGGCCTGCGGCGCCGCCGGTGTCGCGCGCGCCCAGGACGTGGCCGCCCCCGGCAGCACCGAGCTTCAGGAGATCGTCGTCACTGCGACGCGTTCTGCTCAGTCGCTGTCGCGCGTGCCGATCAGCGTGGCCGCAATGACTCAGGAGCAGATGGACGACCGCGGCGTGAAGCAGTTCGGGGACGTCGTCCGCTTCACGCCTGGTCTGAGCTTCAATCCCACGGTGACGGGCAGCAGCGACGTGGCCGTCCGCGGCGTGTCGTCCAACGCGGGAGCCTCAACCACCGGGATCTATGTCGACGATGTTCCGATCCAAGTTCGGCAGGTCGGCTTCGGTGCGGGCGCTTCTCTCCCGGTCATCTTCGACCTTGAGCGCGTCGAAGTTCTGCGGGGGCCACAGGGCACCTTGTTCGGCGCAGGCTCCGAAGGCGGCACAGTCCGCTTCATCCAGCCGAACCCGAGCCTTACGGACTTCGCTGCCCATGTGCGCGTCGAGGGGTCGTCCACCCACAGCGCCGCTGAGAGCTACGAAGCTGGCGTCGCTGTCGGGGGGCCTCTGCTTCAGGATCGTCTGGGCTTCAGACTGAGCGCGCTCTACCGCAAGGAGGGCGGCTGGATCGACAGAGTGCCGGCCACCCTGACCGTCGTGGATCCCACCGGCGCCTCATACGGCGAGGGCCTGCGGTTCGAGCCGACTGGCGAGGGGGACAAGAACTTCAATGACGTGACCACCAAAGTCGTGCGACTCGCCGTGGCGGCGGCCCCGGCCGAAAATCTCACCATCACTCCGTCGGTCTTTTACCAGGTGCAGAATGTCGGCGTCGGTGCCGACTCCTATTGGCTGTCGGGTTCAGACCCGAGCGCCGGACGGTTCGTCGTTCCGGACTTCTCGCCCGGCGCGCCTTCGGCGGCCAACGGGCTGACCGCTCTGACGCTCCCGGACACCAGCAAAGGCCGTCGTGAGCTCTTCGTCTCGGCCCTGAATGTGGAATGGGACGCCGGCCCCGTCACGGTCTACTCGACGACATCGTTCGTCGAGCAAGACAAGCGTCAGTACATGGACTTCACCATCCCGTACGCGCTCCAGTACTACGTGCTGGACGTGCCTCTCGCAGGCGAGAAGGGCATCACCGCCTACGACGACGAGCAACAGGCGTACACCCAGGAAATCCGGATCCAGTCGAACGCTGACGAGGACAGCCGGCTGAAGTGGGTTGCCGGCTTCTTCTACTCGAAGACGCGGCAGGTGTCCGAACAGCTCCTCGAGGAGAACGCCTTCTACCACGCCAAGAGCTACTTCGGCATTCCCGACCTGACCGGCGCAGATCCGTTCGGGCCTGGTTATCTCAATTTCCACAACGTCTGGGGCGCGCCGATGATCGGCGAGTCCGGCAGTTACTTCGCCTACGCCCGCACCAATGAGCGTCAGGCCGCCTTGTTCGGACAGATCGACTTCCGACTGACGGAACAGCTATCGGTCACAGCCGGCGCCCGTTATTCAAAGAACAAACTTCGCTATACGCTCGATACGGTCGGCCCGGAGAACAACCTCAACGCCCCGTTTGGTATTCCCTGTCCAACGGGGCCGACCTGCCCGTTCGGTTCGGGCGTTCTGGAGCCGGTATACGCCAACGGCTCCCTCAAGACCTCGGAAACCGCGTTCACACCGAAGGTCAGCGTCAACTACCGTATCGACGACCAGAACCTACTTTATGCCTCGGTGTCGAAAGGCTTCCGACCGGGCGGAGCGCAGCTTCCGCTCCCCGCGGCCTGTGACGCAGACCTGATCGGCTACGGCTACACAGACGCGTCGGGTCGCCCGGACACGCCCGCCACGTACCGCTCCGACTCCGTGTGGAGCTATGAGGTCGGATCGAAGAACAAGTTCTTCGGCGGCAAGTTGGCGGTCGCGGGCAGCGCCTATGCGATCAAGTGGAAGAACATCCAGACCAGCCTGTTGCTTCCCACTTGCCTGCTCTCCTTCACGGACAACCTCGGCTCGGCCACCGTCAAGGGCTTCGACCTTCAGCTGGACGCTTCGCCGGCCCGTGGCCTCGTCCTCAGCGCCTCGGTCGGCTACACAGACGCCACGCTTGATGAAGGGCTCGTCTCGCAGGACGGCGCCGTAGTCCTGGCCAAAGGTTCTGCGATCTCAGGCGCGGGCGCGCCGTGGCGGGTGGTGCTGAGCGGTCAGTACGAGCGCCCTCTAACGGCGACGCTGGACGGCTATGTACGCGCCGACGTGACCTATTCCAGCCGGCCAGGCGTGAGCGGAACGCGTGACCCCGACGTGTTCAACTACGATCCGCTGATCCCGCGTATCGAGGCCAGCACCATCGTCAATGCGCGGCTGGGCGTCACCCGCGGTGGCACAGACCTCTCCGTGTTCGCGACTAACCTGTTCGACACCCACCCGCTCACGGGTGCCGGCAGGACGCTCTACGTGTGGAGCGCCTCGACCATCCGCCCGCGGACCGTCGGGGTGACGCTGACGCACCGCTACTGATTCAGCGCGGCCGATCGGTCCGAAGAGAAAAGGCAACCAGCATGTCCAGAGCGCTCGCCGAGACCCTGTCGGAGCCATCGGCCGCGGCCACGCCGCTCCTCTCTGTGGGGAGCCTACGTTCAAGCCGGCGCGGACCGGGCGCTGCGGGCGCTGCCGTCAAGTGGCTCGTCACCACCCTTGGCGGTGGCGTCCTGCCCGCGGCCATCGCTTTCGCGAGCGGCCCGGTCGTCGCACAGGAGCCGCTGCCCCCGGAGCAGCTTACGGTCGAATCTGCCCTGAAGCCTGGACCCAATGTGCTGATCAACCACGGCAGCTGGAACGGGGCTGGGTCCGTCAACATCTATTCCGCCGACGACTTGAGCTACAAAGCCAACATCACGGTCGGCTTGAACGGCCAGGTGGTGGTCGCCCGCGGAGGCGGCGCGGCCTATGTGGTTTCGACCTATCCAAAGCGGATCATGTCCGGTCCAGCTGAGGTGGTGTTCCGTCGCTACGATCTCGCAACGCTAAAGCCGGGCGCCGAAATCCTCGTCTCGGAAAAGTATGCCCTCACCCAGACTGCGAGGGGCATCGTCGAACTGACCGCCAGCAACCGCTTCGCGCTGGTCCAGAACGCGACGCCCGCGACCTCGGTGACGGTGATCGATCTGAATGCGGGCAAGTCTGTCGCCGAGGCGCCGACCCCCGGGTGCTGGTCTATCATTCCTTCCGCCTCCGGCGATCGGTTCTCGACCCTCTGCGGCGACGGCACCCTGATGACGGTCAAGCTCGGCCCCAACGGGAGACCATCCGGGCAGGCGTACAGCGAGCAGATCTTCGACGCCCAGAAGGACCCGCTGTTCACCCATGTCCAGCGCGATAGCGCCGGCAACCTGATCTTCGTGTCCTACTCGGGTGTCGTCTACCGGGTGTCTGACGCGGGCGATGCGCCGCGACTCATCGAAAGCTTCAAGATGACGTCTGGCGGACCCCGGGACTGGGCGCCGGGCGGTTACGAGATCACCGCCTACAATGCGGCGAACGATGTGCTCTTCGTCTTAATGCACAGCGGAGCGACGGACGGTAGCCACAAGCATGGCTCCGAGGAGATCTGGGCCGTCGATATGAAGTCCAGGCAAGTGCTGTACCGGTCGCCCGCCGCGTCGTTCACCCATCTCGCGGTCACAGCCGACAAGACGCCGACACTGTTCGCTGTGTCGCGTTTCCAAGGTCGGATCGTTCGCTTCGAGGTCGATCCGACCGCGAAGTTTGCCGCCAAGCCGACCCACAGCATCGTCGCCGAAGACGCCGCCTATGTGACGGTCCCGTGAGATGGCGACTGCGACAGATCTCCTGATTTGGACGCTCGCGGTGTTCACCGCGCTTTTGCTGTTCCACGCAGCCGCCCACAAACTTTTGGACACGGCACGCTTCGAAGGCATCCTCTGGGACTACCGGCTCGCGCCGGAATTGGCCATCCCAGCCGTCGCGCTACTCCTTCCGCTCGCCGAATTCGCCGTCGGCTCCGCGCTCCTCATCCCGACATTTCAAGACCAGGCGTTCATGGCTGCGGCGGCACTTCTCGCCCTCTACGCCGTGGCGATGGGCGTCAACCTTGTGCGGGGCCGCTCGGAGATCAGCTGCGGTTGCGGGGGCCCGCCCACACCGATCAGTCTCGCCCTGGTGCTGCGGAACCTGGCGCTCTGCACATGCCTGCTCAGCTCCGCAGCGCTGGCGTCGAGCCAGCCATCCTGGTTGGTGATCCTCGCCGGCGCGGCGGCCGGCTGCCTCGCGTTCGTTTGCGTCGCGGCTGCAGGCCAGGCGCTCGCCAATCGACGGCGGATGGTGGCCCGCGGCGGCGTGGCTCTGGTGAGCGGGGGGCGCATCTAATGGCGCAGAGCACGATACTCGTCCTGTTGGGCGCCCTTTGGCTGTGCTTCCTCGTCCTGGCGGCCGTGGTTTGGGCCATGCTGCGTCAGATCGGCGTGCTCTACGAACGTGTCGCCCCGGTCGGAGCTTTGATGGACAGCGGCGGACCCAAAGTCGGCGAGGCGAGCCCAACAATGCGTCTGCCGAGCCTCAACGGCGGGGGGGTGGTGGTCGGGCCCGGCCGCGGGCGTGCTCAGCTGCTCTTCTTCTTGTCCACCTCATGTCCCGTCTGCAAACAGCTTCTGCCGGTCCTGGATAGCGTCCGAAAGGATGAGGGCCACTGGCTCGATGTCGTCCTCGCCAGCGACGGTGAGGAAGCGACCCACCAGGCATTCATCTCAAGACGCCGTCTGGGGGATTTCGCCTATGTGCTTTCGACGGAACTTGGAATGGCATACCGCGTGCAGCGCCTGCCTTTTGGGGTCGTGCTCGATGGCGATGGCGTGGTTCGCGCGAAGGGGCTGATCAACAATCGCGAACAGCTTGAGAGCCTATTTCACGCGCTAGAGGCGGGCGCCGCCTCCGTTCAGCAGCTCGCGAAACAGCGTGCGCTGGCATTCGTCTGATGATGCAACAACCGAGCCAGGAGCAAGGAACATGAGCAGCACGCCCCGCGGTTGGAAGCACGCGCTGTCGCGCGCACCTCGTGTTCTTGGCGAGGCGCTGGAGGGTCTATTGGTCACCAGCGCTCGCCGGAGCGCGCGCACGCATGGTCGGCGCAGCGCGTTAGCCCAGTTGGGAGGGCTATTGCTCGGCGGCGCCGTTACGACGTTGCCATTCGACCGCGCGTTCGGCGCCCCGGCGCCCGAGGATGACGAGACCTGCACCTATTGGCGGTACTGCGCGCTCGATGGCTTCCTGTGCACAACCGCTGGGGGAAGCAAATCGACCTGCCCAATGGGCTCGGAAGCGTCCCAGGTCTCATGGGTCGGCACGTGTCATAACCCCGCTGACAAGCGCGACTACCTGGTCTCCTACTACGACTGCTGCGGAAACACGCCCTTCACCGGCGCAAAGTTCTGCCTGGGCAGCAAGGGCGAGCGCCCGCCGTACACCATGGGGCTGAACAACGACGTCAACTGGTGCATGGCGAACGCGAACAAGGGCTACCACTGCACGGTCGCGATCGTTGTGGGAACGGCGGGCTGATGCCGCCCGCCAGAGGCGTCACCGGTCTCGGCCTGGGCGCGGTTGTTGCCGCCGCGGCGGCGGCCATTGCGTTTGCATGGGGCGCGCGCGCCGAGCCGCTCCACGGCATGACTTCGCCACAAGCAATGTACCTGCTGCGTTGCTCCGGTTGCCATGTGAGTGATGGGCGGGGTGCCGTTTCGGCCGGCATCCCGCCTTTCGAAACGTCAATCGGACATTTGGCCGGCGACGCCGAAGGTCGCCTTTACATGGTAAGCGTGCCTGGCGTGGCCGGCTCTGGCTTGAGCCCAGAGCAAAAGGCGTCGGTCCTGAACTACATCGTCGAACGCTGGCGGGGCGAAGCGGCGCAGCCCGAGCGCTTCACGTCCGCTGAAGTGGCGCGTTTGGCGCAGGTTCGTCCGGCCGACGTGGTGAGCCTGCGCCGAAGAATCGTTGATCGTTTCGCTTCGCGTGGCGTCAGACTAGCCGATTACCCGTGGCGCTAATCGCCCGCCGCTCGCGCATGCGCGCTTTTCAGCCGGCATGCGAGGGTTTCAGCCGTCCTTGTTCGCTGCTCCGTATGCGGTCGCTGCATCTCCCAGTCCCGGACTAGGCGGAGAGCCCGTGAGCGGGGCGGCCCTGGTACATGCTCGCCGGCAGACCTCCTCCGCCGCCCCGCTGCCTCGATTGAAGCGGCGGCGCTCAATCCGTATGGGGCTTTCTCCCCGCTGACACGCACTACCAGCGCCGTCTTTGCCGCACATCCTGAACCCTCTCCTGCTTGGGCGAAGTTCCCTGCGGATTTGCTCGGGGCATGGATGACGGACAGCGGAGCCCGGCGAAGGTTCAACGACTGCCGCTAAGCTGAGTTCGGTGGCTGAAAGCCTGGTGTTCGCTTCCCACCCGCTCCCGGAACGGGAGTTTATGGTGCCTTCCGACCCAGCACTTGAAGTCCAGCCGCTCGCAATTCGCCTTGTGGCCCAACATGTCGGTAGAGGGTCTGCCGCGATACGCCTATTTCCCTACAGAGCGCGCTGACCCGAGTCTCAGGTTTCCCCATTGCTGCCTGCGCAAGGCGCACCTTGGCCGCAGTCATTTTGGGCTTGCGTCCGCCGGCGCGGCCCCGCGCTCGCGCAGCGGCAAGACCGGCTCGGGTTCGTTCAGAGATCAGCTCGCGCTCGAACTCCGCGAGTGCAGCGAATATTCCGAACACCAGCTTTCCGGCCGGGGTCGTCGTATCGATGGCTGCACCTTGGCCTGTAAGCACGCGCAAGCCGATGCCTTCAGCCTGAAGGTCCTGCACGGTATTGACGAGGTGTCGAAGATTGCGGCCCAGCCGATCCAATTTCCACACCACGAGAGTGTCCCCGCCGCGCAAAGCCTTGATGCACGCCGCCAAGCCTGGCCTGTCGTCGTTTCGACCAGAGGCGTGGTCCTCGTAGATGTTCTTAGCCGTGATGCCTGCTGCCAGCAGGGCATCCCGTTGGAGGTCCAAGGTCTGACGGCCGTCTGATTTCGACACCCGCGCATAGCCAACTAAGACGCCGCGCAGTCCTACCGACCGCGTTGACGCCAGGGCTTTGGGCTTGCTTGGGTGGACGGTTGACCTCGCGGGCTGGGACATACGTGTTCCACAAACGGTCGATTTAGTGACAACAGCTACGGGCATCGTCCGTTGGCCATTTTCCGTCACTATATCCCATCCCATTTTCTATGTACCGCGACGTCCCGATTTGGGTTTTGGAACGATATGCGAGCGCGTGGGTGGCTGGCGCGGGCGTAAAAGGGTTAAGTCGAGGCCTAACCAGATGGGCGCGGCATGCTTCAAGGTTTGATGAACTTCGCCATGACGACGCCGGCGGCGGCGTTCGTTTTCACAGTCGCTTTTCTGCTCTCACGGCGCCTTGAGCGCGCAGCAGCCCGGTGCGGCAGACCCTGAGAATTCATTTTGCTTTGAATAGTTGAAAGTCGGCTTGCAGCCGAGCTTCGATCGCTTTTGCTTCGGCCGGGCTCAGGTCTACGACTTCACCCGGGAGGTGTCCGCACAGGCCGTACTCCACCGCAACGATCTGGCGGTGGAAGAAGCCGAGAGCGCGGAGCGGCCGCCCCGCCTCGTCGCTGACATCCCAATCGAGGGCTGCCCAATCAGCTCCTGGGTCTGGCTGATTGTTCTCGACATAGCCGCGGAAGTGGCTTTCCCACCACCCTCCTTCGTTGTCGTTGTCCTCGCGGGAACGCTTGGGGTCATCGACATGTCGTGTGTCCGCCTCGGCGATGCCGAAGGCTTGGCGCGAGACCCGCTCCGCCAGCGCTTTGGCCTCATCGTATTCGTCACACCACTGCCAGTTCTTGCCTCGGGCGGCCACGGCGCGCGCTAGCAGCGCCTCGATCTCCCGAACGCCAGGGAGATCCAGCAGGCGGATCAGCAGATGTCCTTCTTCTTCGTCCACGAGGGTGGTGCTCACTCCGGTGGCCACCGCGACAGCGAAGACAGGCGAAACTCAGAACGCGAGACCAGATCGGCCAAGTTAGGCTCCTTTGGTTCGAAATGCGCGAGAAAGGCAGGAATAAAGATAGAACGATTCCCGCTGATGGGCATGTTTGCGCTGAGCAGCGGCGCTTTCGGCGATCAACATCCCGGAAAGGGGCGCTCAACCCTGCTGGAAGAAAACTCTGTCTTCAGAGTTGATGTCTTGAGTGGCGGCATACGTGTGATGATGCTGCCTATTGCATCGGATCATGAGCGCATCCATCTGGTTGAGGGTTAGCTCAACGGAATGGAACAAGGCTTTCCGGTTCATCGTTGACACTTCGGCAAGGCACGGCCTATAGGCTGTCCTTGCAAAACAGGTCGTTCGCCCGTCACCCTTAATAAGTGCGGACCGAAAGGGACGCCACGGGCGGACGGCCGTTTTGCCGAATCCCGAAAAATGTTAGCTGTAGTGGGTGTTCAAGCCTCGATTCGCGATTTGCGTCGACGGCGGGTTCATCCAGAAGGTCCTCTGGGCCCGGCATCGTCGCTTTCCGACGGCGAAAGACATCCTGGATGAATGCGACCGGATAGTCGCCCATGAGGCCGTGAAGGACTGCGACCTCCTGCGCATCTATTACTACGACGCGCCAGCCGCCCAAGGTGTGCTGATCAATCCCATCGATGCATCTGAGCTGGACTTGCAAGCGAGCGATCGCACGCAGGCGGCAATGCGGCTGCAAAACGAACTGGCGAGCGCCCCCAACCTGGCGCTCCGCATGGGTGACGTCAGGATCGGGGGGTGGCAAGTCCGCGAGTCAGCGATGGACAAGTTGACCCGGGCTCCAAGGGCGCTGACGGCCAACGACCTCAAACCCAACCTGCGCCAGAAGGGCGTTGATATCCGGATCGGCCTCGACATCGCGCGACTGTCTCTCAACGACACCGTGAGGTCGCTCGTTGTTGTGACGGCCGACACAGACTTCGTGCCGGCGTTCAAGTTCGCTCGGCGTGAGGGGATCAAGGTTTACCTGGACTCCCTGGGAAAACGTGTCCTGCCGGCGTTGATCGAGCACAGCGACCTTCGTCTTTCCGAGATCCCGACGCACGATGAAGTGAAACGCGAACGGCAGCGTAGACGTCGCCAAAGGGTGCGTGAACGTCGCGAGACAAGCGCAACAGAGGCTGAATAGGACTCGAGATTGATCTGCGGTCACGTGCCGCAGGCTTCGCTTCCGTGGTCCAGCTGGTTGTTCTGTGTGCAGTCGTCTTGACTTCAAGCCGCCGCTAGGCCACCTCTGATGGTGGCGCTCGTCGCTTTTTTTCCACTCCGCACTCCCTGGCCAACTACGTGGCGCATGGGGCGCACGGAGTCTCCGGGCTCAAACCCGGAGAAGGAGGAAAAGGCGATATGCGTATTGCTTGTTCTTACCCGAGAGCGGTGAGCGTTTGCTCTTATATCCGCTATCGGTTCGGCCGTTGGGAGACTGTTGTCTCTCACTGCCGTAGTTATCCCGTTCGGTAGCACGGCGGGGACGTGAACTGCGACGAGCGCCACCCGAACTTAGGAATCATTTTCAGCTGTGTCTACAGCGCGTGTGCATTTTCCCGCGCTGCGTTGGTAAGCGCCACTACGCTGCTTCCTGTTCGATCGCGCCAGTGATGAGAGCCGATCTTTCGATCACATTGCCCGGCGGTGAGAAGTCATAGACGCTGCGGATCTGCCTTCCATCCCACACAAATCTGTAGTGCGCGGCCTGCTCGGTCGTCCCTACAACACGATTGTCGAAGACAGCCAGGCAGGTCGCGTCTGGACGCTCTGCGCACTTGAATAGCACCCCGCAGCCGTCGGCGTTGTAAACCTCCAGTCCGATACGGCGTCGATCTCTTTGCGAAGCGTCGCGCGGCAGACCCGTCAGGTCGGCGAACTCGCCGTTGATCCGCGTCACCAGCATTCGCATGTCGAGATTCGTCGGCGGCTCGTCCGTGCGGCTCAGGAAAATTTCGCGACGTCGGATGGCGATCGCCAACGCCGCTTCCACGCTGTCCGCGACCTCCATGACTCCGAAGGCCTTATCGAGGAATGTGCTGCCTTCGGGGTTCTTGTAGGCGAACGGCGCGTGATTCCAGTTCTGTAAGCGCGGGGAGCGGGCATCGACGCGGGGGGAACCCTCGACGAGCCACTCCCGCGCCAACAGGCGGGGATTGGTTCGATTCTCCGAATCAATCGCCGCGCGCGCGAGCTCGGGTGAGCCCAGGCGCTCGTAGATGTCGATTGGCGGAAAGCGGGACGGAATTAAACGCCGCCACTTCTGATCCACTGAGCGCGTGGGATAACGCAATCTACCCTCCGCGTTGCGCGTCTACATACGAACGGACTGCATAGATGTCGGTGAGTTTACCATCGAGCATCTTGTCCAACGCCGTACGTCCATCAAAGAATCGGTTCGGTCGCTTCAGCCATGTATCCGAGTTGACGGGCTCGGGAACGATGATCTGAAGCGACTTGTAGATCGATACGAGATGCGAAATTCGCTCTTCTGTATCTGGTGACATCTCCCCGCCGTCTTTCTTCCACTTGAAAAATGTGGAACGGGAGGGACTGCCCAGCAGAATTATTTGTTGATCTGTGGTGAGGCCCCAGAGTTCAGCGATCCTGAAAAACGCCCGCAGCCTCTCGCTGCTGCTGGGCTGTGACGAGGGCTGCTCGAGTGTGTCTGTGGCATGTGGCAAACGGCTCCTCCTGGTGTCTCAGAAAAAACTTGATCTGAGGTTTAGGTCCGATTATGCACTGTACGAAATCGGACCGATTTGGCTGTTGTAGTCCAATTCGACCTTTCGTCAATGCCGCCCGCCGACGGTCCGTGTCGGTTCGCGCGCCCTGGAGACCCTGATGGGAACGCTGAAAGACACCGAAAACCCCAGCGCCGGCGCGAAGTCGGCGGCCACCCTGCAGATCGAAGTGCAGGTCGAAGACCGTGGCCAGGTCGTGAACTTGGCGGTCACAGAAGACCAGGCGAACCGCGAAGGCGTCCGTGCCGCCCTGGGCCTGGATGACGACTACGAGCTGTTTGAACGCGACGCGGACGAAGCGATGGCCGCGCTCGCCGGCCGCAAGGCGGTTCGCCTGGTGGCGCATCGCAACAAGAAGATCACCGTCCAGGTGCGCTACGAACACTTGACGAAGGAGAAGGTGTTCGGGCCGGCGAAGACGGTCTTCAAGGTGCTGCAGTGGGCGGTCGGCAAACAGGGGTTCAAACTGGAGCCCCAGGCCGCGGCCCGCGCCAACCTGATCCTGCCGGGTGCGGAGAACCCCCTGCCCAAGGACGACGTCATCGGCAAGTACTCCCCGCAAGGGCAAGACACGCTGGTGCTCGATCTGACGCTGCGGGACTTCACCAATGGAGTGTTCTGAGCCCTCGGCGGCCGAGCAAACGCTCGCCGCCCAGCTGGAGTCCGTCCTGTTTCAGGCCGGGGTGGAGGAGGGCCGCTGGGCGGTCCTCCGAAACCAATTTCCCCACATTGAGGTGCGGGTCACCGGGTCTGATGCGGACGGCGCGTTCAAAACCAGCATGGAGTTTCAGCTCCTGTGCGACGATTTTCCCGCACAGGGACCTTACGTGCAGCTGTGGGATCACGCCCGCGGGGTCAGGCCACCGGCACCGACCGAGAGTACGCCAGGTGTCGTGGACGCTCTGAAGGACTGGAATGAGTCCGGGACGGGTTACGGCGGAATCTACCGCGGCTGGCAGCGTGGCGCCGCTAATCACAACAACTGGGCCGTTAGCCGGCCGGATCAGGCTTGGCGGCGCGACCGGCACATAACCTTCATCATGGAGCACCTCTATGCGCTCGTTTCTGAACACGCTGCTTGGTTGGCTGATCGGCAGTCGGCCACGGCTGCTGTGTGATACCGCCGTCTGGCGGGTAGGCGTGGGGGAGCTCGCTCGGCGCACCCTGGGTGGGCGGCGCGAAAGCGGCGCCTACCTGCTCGGGGTCGAGCTTCCCAACGGGGCAAAACGCATCCAGGAGTTCGTCTTTTACGACGACATCGATCCGCTGGCACTGGCCACTGGTGAGGTGACGATCCGCCAAGTCGCGCTGCCGCGCCTGTGGGAGCACTGCCGTTCTCGCGGCTACGGCGTTGTCGCTGACGTGCATGTTCATCCGGCAGGTTACGGCCAAAGTCCCTCGGACCGGGCCAACCCCGTCATGCCGCGTGCGGGTCACATCGCAATGATCCTGCCGAACTTCGCGCGGGGCGCTCCGGCTCCAGGGAACATCGGCATCTACGAGTACCACGGCGACGGCGCCTGGACCGATCACTCCGCGGCTGGGTCGAAGTTCGTGAAACTGGAGAAGACGTCATGACCGACCACATTCGCCGCTCGCGCATCACCAAGGCGCTCACCGACGCCAGCTTGGTGTCCTCGTTCCCCGAGGCGGAGGCTCGGCTTGACGCAGTCAGCATCTGCGTTGTCGTCGCGGGGGACCAGAGCCGTACAGCGGCCGGCCAAGCGGCGACGCTGACCGTGCTGGCGACTGCCTTCAAGTGCTTCGGCCGCGTGAACCTGGTCCTCGGAGAGGACGCCGATCTCCTCGTGCCGCAGCTCATGGGCCGTACGCTGCTTGGGGCCGCAGCCTATCTAGGCGCCACAACGGTCACTGCACCGCCGGACGACACCACGCACGCGATCTACGTCGGGCGCGGCCCGGAGCTTGAGGCCTGGGGCGTGAGTTGCTGGTGGGATGGTTGGCTGTCGGGTCTGCGTCCGGAAGGCGACCATACTACTGGGGACGGTCGACTTGCGCTCGCCGGTGTCTTCGCAGGCGCGCTCGCGGTGCGCGATGTGTTCGCAAACATCCGCGGTAAGCAAGGATACCGCCTTGAGCCGTTGACGATCTCCCTTTGGGCGCCCTGGAGTGTCGACGCCCCCCTACAAGGTCCCGCAGCCTTCGACGTGCCGAATTCCTTCTGGATTCTCGGCCTTGGGCATCTAGGCCAAGCCTTCATCTGGAATCTGGGATTCCTGCCGTTCAAGGGGCCTCGTAGGGTGATCTTGCAGGACAACCAGCGGATCGGGCCGGAGAACGAGCCCACGAGCTTGCTGGTCACGAGCAAGGACATCGGGTGGAAGAAGGCGCGCATCGGAGAGCGCTGGCTGGAAGCGCTGGGATGGGATGTTGATATCGTCGAGCGCAGGAACTTCGGCGACGTGCAGGTGCAGGACAGTGACCCCCAGATGCTGATCGCGGGATTGGACAGTCTGCCTGCCCGCCGCGCCGTCGCCGGCGCCGGCTTCCCCTACATGATCGACGCCGGCATTGGACACGGTCCTGTCGACTTCGAGGGTCTCCAGGTCCGAGTCATCCCCGCCGGCGCGAACCTGGACGGCCTTTGGACCAAGCCCGTCGCGGATGATCGTCGGGCCAAAAATCTCGCCACCGAGCCCTATGAGGCGCTTGCTCAAACATCGGGTGCGTGCGGCGTGGTGCCCCTTGCCGACGCCTCTGTGTCGGTGCCGTTCGTCGGTGCGGCTACTGGCGCTCTGGTGCTGGCACAAGCAATACGACTAGCAAGCCTGAAGCCCGCTGCGGCCGTCCTGCAGATGGACCTGAACGCGCCCCACATGATGATGGACGGAGGGCAAGTTCCCAAGCCGGAAGCCAACTTCGGTAGCGAGCGAATTCTCCTCTGAGCCTTCGGAGGTGCGGCGCACCCGCACGAGCCGCACCTCCGCGTTGGTCACTCGCACTGCCGGCTTAGGCTGCGGTGAGAAACCGGATCACGGGGTCTGCGTATGCGAATGGCGAGCGGCCGTAGCGCCGCTCACCGAACGCCCAGGATTTCCACACACCGGCATCGGCGCAGTGAGCCACGAAAAGCCAGGGCCAGCCACGCATGAGGCGGGCGGAGAGAGCCGAGATGCGGTGACGGTCGGCCGTCACCATGAACTCCAGCTGTTTCTCGGAGGGCGGCGCCGGGTCGCCCCCCCAGTGCCGGGCGATCTCATCTCGAAGGCCCTGGGACCGCTCACCCGCCCCAACAACGGTCATGACCTGTCGTACTACCCCGAAGAACGACAAGGGGTGCAGCGCCTCAAGTTGGGTCCAGGCCCGGGCATCGGCCGACAAGAGTTCAGCGAGGCGGTGCTCGAACTGTAGCGCCTGTGAATCCGCAGGCTCGACCGGGCATTCGCGGCGATCTGCTTGGCAGACGTCACAGAGCGGATCCTGGCCACGATGCGGCGATGCCGGTCGCCGGCAGTCATGGCAGCGATCAGCCAGGACCACACCATGGCGCGGACAGGTGCTGGCCAGCGCAAGGCGCCAGCGGCGGCGATAGTAGGGCTCCTCGTCGGCGCTGAGGCACATGGGACACCACTGCAGACCGGGACGCCGGCGCGTGCGGTGATAGATGCCGACCGGCAGGATCCAGTCGGTGTGTGCTGTTCGCCCCCGAAGATCCTCGAATAGGACGCCCGTGAACGGCCGCAGCGTCGTGACTTCGACGTCCGCCGCCGCAATACCTGTACGTTCCGCCATCACCGTTGCGAGGACGGCCGGCGCCGACGCGTCGATGTCGCGGTTCCAAATCTGCAGGCCAGGCCATACGGCGTGGCAGAAGCTATGAACCTTGGGCGTGTGCGCGAGCGCGATCCGGCGCAGCCACGAAGAGAGCAGTTCGTCCGGCTGAGGACGCGGTCTGATCGGCCAGAGCTGGAATTGGCTCAACCCAACACCTGGCGGCCCGCCTTCAGCGCAGCCTGGGATTCGGCGAGGCGACGGGAGGGACGGATCCACCCAAGGGACTTGAGGGTCTTCAGCGTGATGCGTTCCTCCTTGGTCTTGATGGCGGTGACCGCGGCGCGGCGCGCGATCCGGACGATGTCACCGGTCAGGCCCTCGCTCTCCGCGAGAATCCAACGCATGAGCGGCTCTTCGGACAGATCGGAAGCGTGCTGCAGGGGCAAGGTGGCTTCGATGCTGTTCAGGAAGCCGGCCGTCGCATCAGCGAATTGCCAGTGGTTCAACGCAATCGGGTCGAAACGGCGGGCCATCTGAGGATCGAGCTGGACGGCGCGAAGCGCAGTGTCGATTCCCGAGGCGACGATTGTAATGCCCAGGTCATTGCCGAGCAGCTTGAGCACGCTCAGCATTTCGAGCTGGCGATCCTTGGGGCCTGCAAGGACGTGATGCACCTCGTCCACAATCAGCAGCTTGACGCCGATCCTCCGGAGCAATCGCAAAGCCAGAGGATAGAGCACCTCGGCGCTCGCGCTGGCGCTGTACGGTGCGTTCGTCCGCTCGAAGATGCGGCCCAGGAAGCCCTTGGCCGAGGCCGTGATCGAACAACTGATGTAGAGTACGGGGACATTAGCAGCGGTCAGCTTACCGTCCTCCGGACAGCCGTGAATTGCTGCGAACCGCTTCAGGATCTTGCTCTTACCCATTCCGCTATCGCCCACCACCAGCAGATGGGTGTCCCCCTCCGTTGGGTAGTCCTCCAGGGCCTCGTCGCACAGTGTATGGATGGTGGCGGCGGTAGCGTGGAGGATGAAGGGCTTGCGCCGGATTTGACGAAGCCGAGCGGTGTCGTCCGCCTCCAGGGCCGCTCGAGCCCCCGCCGTCAGCTTGCGGCCGTCAAATGAGGGTTTCATCATCCACCATGAAGAAGATGTCGCGGTTGTAGGGCTTGGCTGGTGGCGCGGGTGCGTGGGGCCTCGAAGTTACGTCGCCGAGAATCTCGCGCGTCACCTCGGCACCCTTTGCCCGCCGCTCCGCATTCAATCGGCGCCGGTGGGCGGCAGTCTTGTTGCGGGCATCTTTTTCGAGGTCGCGCTGGCGCTGAACCGACGCGTCGATCGAGGCGACGTCAGTGGAGTCGCCAGCCGCTCGGCGTTTGCGCCGCTCCTGCTGCCACTCCCAAAGCGCCACGTTTTCGGTCGTGATCTCGTTGGTGCGAAGCTCGTAGTAGAGGCCGTCCTCCGGTCTCCGGAACCAGGCGCGCGTGAGGTCATAGGGGTTGCGACGGATCACAAAGCGGCGCTTGTCCCCGGCGTCGAGGTACGGCTGTAGGACGTCGCCCCAGTACGGCACGTCCCAAAGGACGCCATACCGCTGGACGGTCCGATATTCGATCGGCGCAAAATCGAGGAAGAGCTTCAGCTTGTCTGCGATTTTCTCTGGCTCGCCGCGGCCAGGGCGCCTTTCGGTGCCGTAGATGCCCCTTGCCCACGCATAGTCGGGGCGCTGGCCGTCGTTACCGCTATGTTTCTTGCGATGATATTGCTCGCAAATTGCCTCAATCATCCAGAGCTCGAGCTCGGGCAAGCTCATCTCGGCGGTCTCGTTAGGATTGCGCGTTCGCTCCTTGCCGAACCCACGCGCGTGGGCGGTCGAACCTTTGAGCAGCTTCATCTCACCCATGGCGGTCCCGATGAAGCGTTCGATCATCCCTCCGAAATGCGGCATGCCGGGCGGGCGGGTCTCAGGCTTGGGGATTTGCCACTCCCGACAGCCGAAGATGACGGCTTCGGAGCTGAACTCGTTCGCGTTGTCGACATAGATCGCTTCGGGCTTGCCGTGCATAGGCCAGCTCGCGGATGAGCCCAGGCGCTTCAGCCATTCCTCCTTGGGCGTCATGATCCGCGTGATCAGAAGGGCGACCGTTGCCGCGTTCGGGTATTCCCAGGAAAGCACGAAGGCCAGTACGGCCCGCGTGTGTTCATCGAGGGCGACGGTGATCCAGGGTCGGCCGATGTGGCTGCGGTCGTGGACGCCCGTGCAAACCACATCGACGAGAGTGTGGTCGATCTGAATGCGTTGCAGCGGAAAGTCGGTCTTTGGCGTAGCACCCACCAGGGCGTTGTGGTGCTCCCGGGCAATTTTCTTACCGTACTTGCGCTCCTTGCGTTGGCGGATCGGCACACCAATGAAGCGGCTTCGGAGCGTGTTGTGCGCTGGCTCGGGTAGGTTTCGCGCGCGAGCGCGCCTGCGGATTTCCGCGAAGGCGTGGTTGTCTGGCGCATTGGGCTTGTCCCGATCGAACTCCTCCCGAACCTCGACGATTAGCGCCTCCACCTCCGGGTGAAGGCGAACGGCGCCACGGCCGCCGTTGCTGCCTTGAGGGAGTAGGCATGTGAGAGTCTTGAGTTCGCGGTATTTGCGGCGATAGCGGTTGAACTGCGACTTCGAGGCGCCGAACTCGTCAGCCGCCGCGCGCACAGTAGCGCCGTCGAAGCGGCCCCCAGCTTCCAGATCCTCGATGATCTTGCATCGCCGTTCTGCCTCCCTTGTCCTTTCCTCATCGAGGAAGCGGATGTCGAGCGGAGCGCCTGGCCCGGGATGGGCTATCTTGGATTCGTAGTCGCTTCTGCGCTGCAAGGGCTGACCCTATGAACTGGACAACCGGGTTCGCGCCCAGGCCGGTCAGCCGAGCGCCGTTCTCCGATCACACCGCCAGTTACAGCAATAGAATTAAAGTGTTGTTGGACCCCGGACTCGCTGTCACCGGGGCGATGCTTGCTGGGCCACCACCTGTGCGCTAGGCATTCCCCATATCCGCCCCTGGACGTCGATGGAGGAGCCGGACTGCCAGCGTCTGGATGTCAGCCCGAAGTAAGCGGCCACGTCGCGGGACGCCGGAAGCGTGCCGGACCGTCGATGGCGGCGGCGAAGCTCAGCGCGCAGACCGGGCCCACGCCCGGCAGTTAAAGCTGCCCTTCTGTGGAGTAGATCTCCGCCTCACCAAGTGGACGTGCTGCTCTACGCCCCCCTTTAAACGATGGGGACGGCTGTCGCCTGCTGGTATTGGTCTACGAGCGATCGAAGCGACGCACTATCAGGCGACCGAGCATGATGGAGAACTGCATCCATGGCGTACGCCGCTAAAATCGGCATATGTCTAGCATGTCTGTGGCCATTGTTGCCGAAGAGCATGAGGCCCTCCATGATCGAAATTGCAAATATTGACAAGGTATCCATCGCCTCGTCGCTGAGCTCGGGATTGAGGCGGGCTAGCATCCGGCGCACGCGCGCTTCACCATGAGCATAGTATTGGTCAAGGTGGGCCCTGACTTCCGAGTCGTTGTTCGCCATTGACCAAATTTCTACGTAGATGCGCGCGACGCGGCTCTCTTCGTTGAACTTCATCCAACCGCTCAGATATTTAACGAGCCCATCGTTCGGATAGTCGGCTGCCCATCGTTCGAGCTCGTCCATCGGGGCCGCCAAATCGGCAACGATGGAATCGAGCATCGCCTTGATCAATTGCTGCTTGGCAGGAAAATAGTACGAGACGTTGCCGATCGGCAGGCCACACTCTTGAGCAACCCTGCGCAAGCTGAGAGCGGCGTGATCTTGCTCGGCAAGTACCCGCTCAGCTGCACGGATGATATTGGAGATCGTGGCGCGGCCGCTCGTGTATCGCGTCTTAGTAATTCTACGCTCGACCATGTGGCACCCTCGAATTTCCATATCCACGGTCCATGAGACAGTATTCTGATAGAGTAGAAGCAGAGAATCTGCGGATAGACGAGAAGACTCGTCTCCAGTGACTTTCCGGCGGCAGGGCGGCTGACCGCAGGCGGAGACCGCATCACCACGTCGGCCCGTGAGCGAGCGCAACACGATCTTCGGTGACCCTGTCAAAGGCCGGATTTAAAGCCGGCCGGAAAGTGAGGGGAAGGGCGAAGTGTCGCAGCCGACGATGGGGTTGCGAGAATTTGGACATCCGTCTAACTTTCGCGCGGCAATTAGCTGCAGCGTAAGCGAAGCCGTGTGTGCGGCAGCAGCGCAGCGGCAAAGAGGGGGCAAACTATGAAGAGGCATTCTCGCAACCTGGCGCTTGGCACGGCTGCAGCCGTGGCCATGGCCGCGGCGTCGCAAGCGGCGCACGCGCAGAGTGCAAGCCTCGGAGGCGGTCTGCCGGACGACACGGCGATCGAAGAGGTTGTCGTCACAGCTCAGAAGCGCGCTGAAAGCCTCCAAGACGTGCCGGCCGCGATCTCCGCGCTTACAGGGGAGAGCCTCGACGAGCGAGGGATCACGAAGGCTAACGACCTGCAGTTCCTGGTGCCCAGTATGCAGTCAGGCAAGATGCTGGGCGATACAGCGATCGCGATCCGCGGCGTGGGGCTCAACGTCGGCTCCCCGGGTGTCGCCATCCACGTTGACGGGGTCTACCAGCCGCGTCCGTCGATGGGCGATTTGACCCAGATCGACCTCGCCCGCGTGGAGGTGCTTCGCGGCCCTCAGGGTACGCTTTACGGCCGAAACGCGAACGGCGGCGTGGTCAATTTCATCACACAAGCTCCGACAAGTGAGCGCGAAGGATACCTGCTCGGCAGCTATGCATCCTTTGACGAGAGCCGGCTTCAAGGGTTGATCAATCTACCGCTTTCAGATCGTTTTCAGGCTCGCCTAGTCGTGGATCACTGGAATCGTGGCGAGGGTTTCGTCAAGAATGTCGTCCCTGGGAACCCGGATCTCGAAAGGGGTCGAGCGACGTCGGGGCGTCTGCGTCTTGCCGCGCAAATCACCGACACGTTCAAGGCCGATCTCAGCCTTACTGGGCACACCGCATCGGGCCCGACCGGGTACTATACACTCACCAGCGCTCCCTCCGCCGCATCTGTCGCGGAGAACCCTTTCCTCGCGGGCGTGCTCGTACCGACCGGCCCGCGCGAGACGGCCGCGAACGGGCCGGTCAACACGGACAGGGATTTCGGCCAGGCGACGGCCACGTTGACGTGGGATCTTGGCGCCGCCCAGTTGAAATCGATTACCGCCTATTCGGTGCTAAAGGATCACGTCCTGAACGATGAGGACTCGCTAGATATCGACGCCTTCCCAGCGGAAGGACGGTCGCGGGCGCGAACGTTCTCCCAGGAACTCAACGCGTCTGCGACCATTGGGCATGTCGAAGGCGTGGTCGGCGCCTTCTACATGCGCGACACTAATAGCTCCTTCTATGGCTATGTTTTCCCGTTAGGCATTAACGGCTTGCCGGTCCCGGGGAGCCAGCTGACGTTTGAGGCGCGCCCCTCAACTGCGAAGACCTTGGCCGTTTTTACCGACATCACGGCGCGTGTCTCGGACCGCTTGCGGATACTCGGAGGCATCCGGTTCTCCCGAGACGACATCACCTTAGTCCAGAGGAATAGTTACTCGTGGGGGCCAACCGCGCTGGAGAGCCTATGCTCAGTCACCGCCTCCACGAAGTTCGACTCGACGACTCCGCGACTGGGCGTGCAATACGACGTGTCGGACGATAGCAACCTTTATGCGACCTATTCTAAAGGATTTAAGGCCGGTGGGTTTAGCGGTGGCGGCTGCGACCAGGCGTATAATCCTGAGAAGCTGACATCCTACGAGTTTGGGTGGAAGAACCGACTTGCTGGCGGCTCCGCCATGCTAAACGTCACGGCGTTCTACTACGATTACACAGACCTGCAGCTGTCGCAGACCATCGGGTTGGCGTCCTTCATCGCGAACGCCGCTAAGGCCGAGGTCAAGGGTATCGAGGTCGAGGCCCTCTGGCGGCCTCTCCGTGGGCTGACGCTGAACGGCAACGCCTCATTTCTCGATGCCCGGTTCAATGAATTCGTCAATACTGATTCCGTGAACCTGCCTGCCGGTGTCCAGTCAGTTGATGGCAACTACCTGAACAACGCGCCACGCTTTTCGACGAACCTCGGCGCGTCTTACGAAACGGACCCGGTCCTGTTCGATGGGCCTCTCACCCTTCGCGTCGACGTGAGTTATCGTACCCGAGTCTACTTCCGCGAGTTCAATGCTCGCGAGGACTCGCAGGGCCCGTACACCATAGTGAATGCCTCTGTGACTTGGCGATCGCCCGACGAGAACTATAGCGTCCGAGTCTTCGGTACAAACCTGACCGGGCAGGAATACTACGCCGCGATGAACGCCTCATCCAACTTCGGCGCACGGTATGCAAGCTGGGGCATGCCGCGTCAGGTCGGAATCGAAGTGCGTCGGGACTTCTAAGTCATGAACCGGCGACAAATTTTACTTGGTGCTGCTGCGGCGGCCGGCTCAATCCCGGGCTCAGCCGATGCGTCGATAAAGGGATCGGCTATGCCTCTGTGGAAATGGAGTGCGACAGATCTTGCCGAGGCAATACGGGCCCGGAAAATCACGAGCCGCGAGGCGACCGCGAGTGCGTTGCAGCGGGTGGCGTCGGTCAATGGTCGATTGAACGCAATCGTCGAGCATCTGGACGAGGAGGCGCTCGCCGCCGCTGACAATGCGGACCGTGCAGTTCGCAACGGCGAACCGCTTGGCCTGCTGCACGGGGTGCCGGTCACAACCAAGATCAACGTGGACTACAAGGGCCATGCGACGACCGATGGCGCAATCGCGCTCAAGGACAACATCGCACTAGAAGACAGTTCCCCGGTTCGGAACCTCCGGCGCGCGGGTGCCGTAATCATTGGACGGACAAACGTTCCGACGTTCTCGTCGCGCTGGTTCACAGAGAACGACCTGTACGGTCGCACGTTCAATCCATGGAGCCGCGCCATCACGCCCGGCGGTTCCAGCGGAGGCGCCTCGAGCGCAGTTGCGTCGGGGATGGGGGCGCTGGCGCATGGCAACGACATCGCGGGTTCCGTGCGGTATCCTGCGTACGCCTGCGGCGTCACCTCTATCCGGCCCTCCATGGGGCGTGTGCCGGCGCGGACCTCGACAGGCAAATCCCTGGCCCAGTCGCTATTCCTCGTGGAGGGTGTTCTTGGACGGACCGTCGCCGACATCAAGCTCGGGTTCGCGGCGCTCGCGGCGGACGACCCCGGTGACCCTTGGTGGACGCCAGCGCCCCTTGAGTTCCCCGGCGCGGGCAGGCCGACACGCGTAGCCCTATATGCCGGGGGCAAGACCTATCGGCCCGACGCCTCAGTTGGAGCTAGTCTGGATCGTGCCGCCAAGGCTCTGCGAGACGCCGGCTATATGGTCGATGAGGTCGATCTCCCGCATTTCGAAGAGGCGGCGAATCTTTGGTACGAGCTTGCCATAAATGAGGATCGCCAGCCGGCTGGTGCGAGCCGAGACGTGGGTGGGGACAGGCGTCTCAATCGCATGATGGACTCCGTAGACAAGATCACCCCCGTACTGGATCGTCACGGATTCGCCACCGCCATAGCGAGACGGAACGCGATATGCGCCGAATGGGACCTCTTCTTCCAACACTACCCTCTGGTCCTACTGCCAAATTCATGGGTCGCGCCTTTCGAGTGGGAGCATGACCAGGTCGGCCCGGAGGGGATGCGAGAGGTCCTCCGCGAGCAGTCGCCCCAACTGGTAACACCTCTCCTTGGAGTTCCAGGCCTCTCAGTTCCAACCGGCCTGGTGAGTGGAATTCCGAGCGGCGTTCAGCTGCTTGCCCGCCGATTCCGAGAGGACCGCTGCTTTGTGGCAGCAAGCATCATCGAGCGTGCGCATCCTATGCCGACGCCGGTGGATCCTGTGTGAACATGAGGCCGCAGTCTGCATCACCTCCGGCTATGCGGTTAGCGGAGCGACTCCGCGCCCGACGGGCAAGCTCGGCTGCAGCTTGCACATGGCCTCCGATCGAGGCGCGCCCCAGTTCGCGACGCGGCGCGGACCCGCCAGGGCGCTCGCTTCGATACGATGACGACACTGAACGCCGAAAAGCAGCCAGGCGGCGATGCCTGTTTTCTCGACGGCGCCATCTACGACAGCCAAGCCAATTACGGGACATCGGTCGCGGACCCGTCTCGGGATTTCGAAGGGCGGCAGATGTACGCCGTTTCGAAGAATGGGGCAGGGGATGATCTGGTGTCCGAGGTCGCGCCCTCCGACGGACCTGACAGCGAAGGCGCGCTCGGCGTCTGGTATCTGACCAAGCTGGCCGACAAGCTCCGCATCGCAAGAGCGTTGGAATTACTGCTACAAGAATCCCGACGTCGCCATCGACCGGGCGGTGAGCCTCGAAAAGGTCAGCCAATGACGCTGCGGCTCGGCCGGGCTAGCATGAATTCCGCGAGGGCAGATGACGAAGCGCGTGAAGGTTTATCCGTTTAAGAAGTGGAGCCAGACACACGGCAACTACGTCGTTTCCGCACAACTTGCGACGCGCGAGGCGATCGAAGCGACGCAGGGCCTGGTCCTCATCCCGGAGGGCGCGCTGGAAGTCGACGTCTCGCTGCTCGACGGCAACGGCATAACCCGCCGACCATTGGAACAGCCCGATGGCGACTAGGGCCCGATCGGCCGACCGGCACTAGAGTATCCACGAGCACGAGGTCCCATGCGCCGTACGGCCAAGGCCGGAGCGGAACACATCTCACCGCCGCCGAGGACGCCGAAATCGGTCGTGAGGCCATCCGCAAAGGCGACTTCTTCGCTCACGAGAAGGTCGCGCAACTCATCGGCTTGTCTCCCGGCTATGTGCCGAAGTCCAATAGGTAGCTGCGGCCGGGAGTTCCCTAGCCACCGACGGCTACCCCCGCGCCGAACGGCTCGACCGCACGCCAGGTATCTTGGGGCCGCCTGAGATAGTCACCTCCTGCCGGAGGCAAAGGTCACCCACGTCATCGATGAGATTGGCAGTCCGCGATCACACTGAAGCTCCCCGAGGGCCATCATGCGATATATCGCTGCCAAGGTCCTGTGCGAGCTGAACCCTCTCCCGGTGACGGATGCGACAAGCTCTCGAATCCGCGCCGACTCTAGCGACCGCATTTTCGTCCTGATCAGTTCGATCAGATCGGCGTCGTGGGGGCGGTCCAAGTAGGGTGACAGTAGCTGCGCGTTCGTGAGCCAGCCGGAGTTCATTTGGAGGTCGGTGACCACTTTGAAGATCGTCGCCGGCTGCTTCCATGCCCAGACCCTCGCGGCCGCATAAGCCGCTCGCATGTCCCGTCTCGAGCGCCACAGATCTTCCAGCCGTTTCACTTCAACGACAACCCGCGTGAATGGCACGTCGGCCGAGGCTTGCAGATCAACCACGAAGTCGGGGGTGTACCGGCGCTCTGTCATGCGCGCGTGATCGAGATAGCGGATCTGCAATTGCTGCGCCCGCACCTTGCGAATGCGGGGTTCGATTCTGCACGAGACGAGAAAGTCACGCTCGAAGCTCGACTCGAACCCAACCGGCGCACCGTCGAACGGCACACGTAGCGTCCCGCGCGTCGCGCTCAGAGCTCGCGGCGTCGGGGCTGTGGAAAGCCAGTCCTCCCGCACATCCGAAACTAGACGCATTGCCTGTTGCGTTTTGCGATCCAGGCTCGCTGGCTGTTGAGCCGGGCTCATCGGCTGTTGTCCTCCTGGCGTGCAATCGGCCCCCGGAGGGTCATCGCCTTTTGCACTTTCACAACTGCCGTAGCTCCCAGAAATAGAGGCCGAAATAGATCTCCAGCCCGTTCCGCGCCCCAACGGCCACCGCGATGAACATCATCGCCAGGGCCGCGGAAATGAACGCCCGGTTGTTCAGCGTCTGCGCCATCTCCAGCACCATGGCCTTGAGCGTGACTTTGCGGACGGGCGCCTGGGTCAGGTGCGGGATGCGGCTGGCCGTGCCGAGCGTGGAAAGAACGATTGTGCCGAAGATGATCAGCGCGCCGGTGATGGAGTAGGCGACGTAGCCCTCGCGCGCGAGCACGCCGCCACTGCCGTCAGGCTGCTCCTTGAGGAACACCTGATAGGCCAGGACCGTCATGCCGAGGCCTCCAAGCACCATGAAGAAATGGCGCATCGCCAGGAGGTTGGTTCGCGCGTCGTAGCCCTTGACCAGTTCGGGCGCGAGCGCCTGGTGCGGCAGCTCGAAGAAAGTGTCGAAGAAGCGGACGGCGAACAGGCAGACGGCCAGGTAGGCGGCCAGCGCGCCATGTCCCCAGTCCGCGGGCGGGTTCCAGAGCAGGTAGAACGCCAGCGCATAGGGAAGGGCGGCGGCCAGCATGAACGGGTGCCGCCGGCCCCAGCGCGACCGCACGTTGTCCGAGATCTGCCCGATGATCGGGTCGAGCACCGCGTCGAAGACGAGCGCCACAGCCAGAATCGAGCCCACCAGCTGCGGGGGCAGTCCCACGACCTGATTGTAGAAGATGACCAGGAAGGTCGAGAGCGCGCGAAGCTTGAGGTAGGTCGCGGTGCCGCCCACCGCATAAAGCACCTTGGTATGGAATCGCAGCGGCGGGGCCTCGCCCGCCGAAGGCGCAACGGCCATGGAATTCGTCCTCCCATTCGGGCGACGGAGGCCATTCTGGTGCGCCTCTCAACGTCCGCCCCCAAACGGTGGGAGCGGCCGGACGGCAGGTCAACGGTTTAGATTTTTCGGTATGGACACAAAGCGCCCGGCGGCTCAGCTCGGGAGCAGGATGACCTTGCCCACATGCGCGCCGGCCTCCAGGTGGGCGTGGGCGGCGGCAGCCTCTTCCAGCGGGAAGGTGGCGTCGATCTGCGGCTTCACCTTGCCCGCCGCGATCCAGGGCCAGACCACCCGCTCGATCTCGGCGGCCAGCCGGGCCTTTTCGTCCGCGCTGCGCGGCCGCAGCGTCGAGCCCGTGATCACCGCGCGCTTCATCATGATGGCGAAGACCGGAAGGTTGAGCTGCGCGCCGCCGAGCGCCGCGATGAAGACGATCCGGCCGCCGGTCTTCAGCGCGTCCAGGTTCTTCGGGACGTAGTCGCCGGCCACCATGTCCAGCACGACGTCGACGCCGCCCTCACGCTTGGCGACCTCGGCGAAGTCCTCGGCGGTCACATCCACGGCCACGTCCGCCCCGAGGGCGAGGGCGGTCTTCGCCTTGTCGGCGCCGCGCCCGGTGGCGATCACCTTGGCGCCGGCGGCCTTGGCCATCTGGATGGCGGTCACGCCGATGCCGGAGGTGGCTCCGTGGATCATCAGCGTCTCGCCGGCCTTCAGCCCGCCGTGCTCGAAGACGTTGGCGAAGACGGTGAAGACCGTCTCGGGCAGGCCGGCCGCCTCTTCGAACCCGAGGCCCGCCGGGATCGGAAGGGCGTGGCGGGCGTCGACCGCCGCGTACTCGGCATAGCCGCCGCCGCCCAGCAGAGCGCAGACCCGGTCGCCCACCTTCCAACGACCGGCGGCCTTGGCCACCTCGCCCGAGACCTCCAGCCCCAGGGTCTGCGGCGCGCCCGGCGGCGGCGGATAGGCGCCCAGACGCTGGACGATATCGGGCCGGTTGACGCCCGCCGCGCGCACCTTGATCAGGATCTCGCCGGGGCCCGGCTCCGGGATCGGCGCCCGCACGGGCTTCAGCGCGGAGGCCGGCCCCTTGCCGCCCTCGATGGCGATCACGGTCATGGTCTCGGCTTCGAGCGGGCTGGTCATGAAATGTCCTGAAACTTGCGCAAATCGGCCTTGGGCGTTCAGATAGCGGTCCCGTCGGGGGACGCAAAGGAGGGTTCGAGGATGGATGAACCTGTCGACGTCCGGATCGGCCGCGGCCAGCGCCTGCTGGAGGCCGTCCGCGAAGACCTTGATCTCTATGGCGTCTCGGAGCTCGAGGAACGCCTGGAAGTCCTGGAGGCGGAGGCCCGGCGGGTGAGGGCCCAGATCGACAAGAAGCGATCGGGCCGGGCCGCGGCGGACGCCCTTTTCTCACCGCGCGCGAACTGATCCGGCTGGCACGGCGGTTGCACGAAGACGTCGCGCCGCGACGTTTCGTTCAGCGCGTGGAAACCCTAAACGAGTTAGAGTGCGCCCGATGCAGGATACCCAGAGCCCCGACTGGCGCGACGACGTCATCCAGGACTTCGCCCGTTCCGAGCTGTTCGAGCGGACGTTCCAGGAAGGCATGGAGCTGGTGGAAGAGACCGCCAGCTACCTGGACGGCGAAGGCCGCCAGGAGTCCAAGCTGCTCTCGCGCAACGCGGCCCTGGCCTATGCGGCCGAGAGCATGCGGCTCACCACCCGCCTGATGCAGGTGGCCTCGTGGCTGCTGGTCCAGCGCGCGGTCCGCGAGGGCGACATGGCGCCCGCCGCCGCCTGCGAGGACCGCTACCGCCTGAACGCCGAGGACGTGTCCCGCGCCGAGGCCGAGGCGGCCCGCAGCGAACTGCCCCGCGGCCTCACCGGCCTGGCCGACCGCGCCGAGCGCCTCTACGAGCGCGTCCGCCATCTGGACAAGCGCATGTACCTGGAAAGCCGCACGGCCGAGCCGTCCAACCCCGTGCTCTCCCACATGGACCGCCTGAAGACCGCCTTCGGCGGCTGATCGCCGGAATTGCCTCCCCGAAGGGGGAGCTGTCAGCGAAGCTAGGGGCTTCCACTCAGAACGCCCAGCCGCTCCGGGCTCGGCGCGGCGCAGCCTCCACCCCGCGCCGATGTCGGCCAAGGTCCGCTTCTCGGAGCGCTCGGGCCAAGGTCCGCTTCTCGGCTTGGCGCCAAATCCCGACTGCGACCCATCGCGGACATTGCCGCAATTGGTCCGCGCTACGCGATTAGGCGCGTGGTTGCGCTGATCTGATCAGCGTCGAATTGGATTTCGTCAGCGATGAGCACACACAGCGCGCGCCACAACGTCTCCGGGCGACTGTCAGCGCCATCGGAGGCGAACTGCCTGAAGTTGCGAATAGCGACCGTGCGCGCGAGGTCGCCGACGGTTGTCGAGTGATACCCGCCAACGTCGGTTGAGATCATAGCGATGCCTACTGGTATCAAAAGCAGCACGGGCCAAATGGCGTGGGCCTGGAGCACGAAGAATGCGCCAACAACACCGGAGAGCAGTGCAACGACTCCGACACCGCCCCACCAGGACAAAGTGTTCGGCAACGTCCTCACGCCCATTTCCTGAGAGAGCTTCGCGAACAGCAGCTTCGGCGGCAATGGAGTGAGCCCCGCCAGCTTGGTCGCCGGCGTCACACGACCTCGAACTCCGGCGGTGCACCTCAGCGCAGCCCGAATGCGGTAGAACGCCATCGAGGTCGCACACAGCCCGGCGGTGGACGACATGGGGATGCGCGTGAGCAGCGCGTCGTAGATGTCACCCACCGTGAACCACTTGGCCGGATCGTTGCCGAATTGGACATCGAAGGAGCCCTCGATGGCCCGGATCAGGTCCACGTCGTCGCCATCACCGGCAAGGCCGATGGTGTCCGTGTCCGTCCGCGTCTGAGCCTCCAACATGGCCGCAAGCATGACAGAACCAAGCGCCGCCGCGCAATGTCGCCTACCCACCCACCTGCGAAGTTCGGAACGTCTGTTCGCGGGCGAGGCGGCTCAGCCGGACTTGGCGGCGGCGGCGGCGGGTCATCCGGCGGGCCCCCAGCCATAAAAAGCCCACCCCGCCTCACCGCTGCGACCGCTTCTGACGCATTGCTGTGTTTTGATCCTCGCATGTCCACCGGAAGCGACATGCGCGAGCGGCACGAACGGGTGCTGGCGGAGATGGCCGAGGCCGGGATGGTCATGGTGCGCGGGTTGAGCGCGGCCAGGGAAGCCGCCGCGGATCCGGCCGCGCAGGTCCAGGTGGGCTTGGCCTATCACCGTGTCTCGCGCGCCGTGCGCCAGACCATCGCGCTGGAATTCCGGCTGGCCCAGGCGGCAGACCGCGCGGCCCGCGAGCCCGCAGCTCCCCGACCGGCGGTGACGCCCGCCCAGACCCCGGAGGCCCGGCCGTCACCCGAACGCGGAGACTGGTATGAATACGAACGCGCCGAGGCCGACGAGGCGCTGGAAGACCTGGATGTCCTGCTGGAGGCCGACGACGCCGACCCCGAGGCCGTCCACGCAGCCGTCGAAAGCTGCATCGTCCGCATCCGCCACGACCTCGACCTGGCGCCCCCGACCCTGCGCCGCTCCATCTCCTCACCCGTAGGGGGAGGGGGACCACCTGCAAGGTGGTGGAGGGGGTCGGCCGGGCGCGCCGAGCTTGATCGGCGGGCGCGCCGAGCTTGATCGG